>Ga0196958_10000111_pt1 | contig 29467 bp, 28 predicted proteins | sample S1v_10metaG_FD_148654 | JGI IMG/M metagenome (GOLD analysis project Ga0196958, IMG submission 148654) | Soil microbial communities from Anza Borrego desert, Southern California, United States - S1+v_10 | ecosystem: Environmental > Terrestrial > Soil > Desert | place: USA: California | collected... | reverse complement strand
TAGTGTTTCGGTGGTCATGGCGGAGGGGGAACACCCGGTCCCATTCCGAACCCGGTAGTTAAGCCTTCCAGCGCCGATGGTACTGCACTCGTGAGGGTGTGGGAGAGTAGGACGCCGCCGAACATTCCTTCCCCGTAGGGGGCACCTGGTATATCCGGTGCCCCCTGCGGGCGTTTTGCGTTACGGTCTCGCTCGTGGACGTGCAGCGGCATGACGACCTGGCCGACTTCTGGGACCGGACCAGGGAATTCTTCAACGCGGACCCGGTGTTCCACACCATCCCGATCGCGGCTGTCGCGCGGCGCCTCGGCCACCCCCACCCGACCGACGAGCAGCCGACGCTGCTCACGGTGTCGGAGGGCGGCGAACTCGTCGCCGCGGCGCTGCGCACCCCGCCGTGGCCGCTGACGCTGAGCGGTGTCCCGGAGAAGTGGGCGGACGCGGTCGCCGAGCACCTGGTGGGCGTCGAGGTGCCCGGAGTCAACGGGCCGCGCCCGGCCGTCGAGGCGTTCGCCCGGGCCTGGGCCGCCCGCACCGGGTGCGACGCGCGGGAGGTCACTGCCCTGCGCCTGTACCGGCTGGACGAGCTGGAGCCGCCGGCCGCTGTGCCGGGCGCCTCGCGCCGGGCGACGGAGGACGACGCCGAGCTGCTCATCCGGTGGTACCGGGACTTCGTGGACGAGTCGACACCGCACGACTCGACCGAGGAGGCGGCGGCCGCCTTCGTCCGGCCCAGCCTGGCGGCGGGCTCGGGGCACGTGCTCTGGGTCGACGGCGATCAGCCGGTGGCGTGGGCGGCCTCGGGCGTGCCGGCCTCGGGCATGTGCCGCATCGGCCCGGTCTTCACACCCGCGGAGCACCGCCGCAACGGCTACGCCGCGGCGGCCACCGCGGCCTGCGCGCGGTGGGCGCTGGACCGGGGCGTCGAGCACGTGGTGCTGTTCACCGACCTGGCCAACCCGACGTCCAACTCGATCTACCAGCGGATCGGCTTCCGGCCGGTGTGCGACGCGGCGGAGTTCGTCTTCACCCAGCCCGACCGCGAGCGCCCCTGAGCGCGCCGGCCCGGGTGCGTCACGGCGAGTCGATCCCGTCCAGGACGTCGCGCGTCACGGGTCGGTTGCGCACGGCCGACGAGAACACCAGCGACGTGGTGGTGTCGCCGTACCGCTGGGCCAACTCCACGAACTCCTCCAGCTCCGCCGTCGACCGGCACACCACGCGCAGCAGCCAGCAGTCGTCCCCGGTGACGTGGTCGGCGTCGAGCACCTGCGGCACGGTCACCACCCGCTCCCGGAAGCGGGGCGTGTCCAGGCTGCGCACGCGCACCCGCACGATCGCCTCGATCGGCAGCCCGAGCCGGCGCGGCGACACGACGGCCGCGTACCCGGTGATCACCCCGGCCTGCTCCAGCCGCCGCACCCGCTCGGTGGTGGCGGGTGCGGACAGCGACACGCGCTTGGCCAGCTCGGTGAACGTCATCCGCCCGTCCCGCTGGAGCAGGTCCACCAGCCGCCAGTCCAGGTCGTCCAGTTCCACCGTGGAATCGTAGGCAGGACCGGCCCGAGACCTGGACTTCCGCCTGCCCCCGACGGCGCGGCTCGACCAGGATGACGACCATGACGAACACGCTGCGCTTCCCGCCCGCCGACCCGGCCGTCGCCGCCGCGCGCTTCGCCGCGGAGCTGTCCTCGGAGGCCGACCCGGACGACGTCGTGCGCGACCTCGGGGCGGGTGACACCGCCGGGTTCCGGCTGGTGGAGACGCGCGGCGCCGAGGCGTTCGCGCGGGCCCGCATCCCGGGGGCGCTGCACCTGCCGCACTGGGAGGTGGACGAGGACGCCACCGCGGGCTGGGACCGCGACCTGGTCTACGTCTGCTACTGCGAGAGCGCCGAGTGCAACGCGGCCACCAAGGGCGCGCTCCGGCTGTCCCGGCTCGGCTTCCGGGTCAAGCGGTTGGCCGGCGGCATCCGGGCCTGGCAGGCGGCCGGCTACCCGGTGGAGAGCGGTCCGGTGGGGGACAGCCCGGTGGGGGACAGCCCGGTGGGAGGCGGCCCGGTGGGAGGCGGCCCGGTGGGAGGTGACCGGGCGGGTGGGGGCGCGGCTGGGGGCGATGGCCTGCACGGAGCCGGTTGTGCCTGCTGATCTACCCTCGGAGGGGTGACGCGACTGCTCGTTGTGCAGCCCGACGACCTCGACCCGGTCGCCCGCCTCGGCGACTGGCTGACCGGCGCCGGGGCGGTGTTCGACGTGGTCGGGCCCGGCGAGCGCCCGCTGCCCGCGACGCTCGACGGCTACCAGGGCCTGGTGGTCCTGGGCGGCGCGATGAGCGCGCTGGACGACGCGGACCACCCGTGGCTCGCCGACGTGCGCGCGCTGCTGGCGCACGCCGTCGCCCGGCGGGTGCCGACGCTGGGGGTGTGCCTGGGCGGCCAGCTGCTCGCGGCGGCCACCGGCGGGCAGCTCCGCCGGGCGCCGCACGGGCCGGAGGTCGGCGTGCTGCTGGTCGCCAAGCGGGACGCGGCGGCCGCCGACCCGCTGTTCGCCGACCTGCCGTGGACGCCGGACGTGCTCCAGTTCCACGTCGACGAGATCGCGCTGCTGCCGCCCGGCGCCGAGCTGCTCGCGTCCTCCCCGAAGTACCCGAACCAGGCGTTCCGGGTCGGCGAGAACGCCTACGGGGTGCAGTTCCACATCGAGACCACGCCGGAGGTGGTGGCGTCCTGGGCGCGCCACGCCCCCGACACGGCCGCCTGCGCGCGGCCCGGCGAGTTCGAGCCGGACCGGTTGGAGCGGGGCCACGAGGACATCCGCGAGGCGTGGCAGCCGTTCGCGGAGCGCTTCGTCCGGCTGGCGGCGGGCGAGCTGCCGGCCCGGTCGGAGGGGCGGAGGACCCTGCCCCTGGTGTGACGAATCCCGGTCCATGTGAGAGTTCATCGACTGGACGGGTAGCGTTCACCCACGACTGTGTCGGTTCAGCCGGAGGAATCAGCGTGGACGCCTCGCTCCTCGTCATCATCGTGGTCGTCACCGCGTTGGCGTTCGACTTCACCAACGGCTTCCACGACACGGCGAACTCGATGGCCACCTCGATCGCCACCGGCGCGCTGAAGCCGCGCACGGCCGTGGCGTTCTCCGCGGTGCTGAACCTGGTGGGGGCGCTGCTGTCGGTGGAGGTCGCCAAGACCATCTCCGGCGGCATCGTCGACGACGCCCGCATCACGCCCGCCGTGGTGTTCGGCGGCCTGGTCGGGGCGATCGTCTGGAACCTGATCACCTGGTACGTGGGCCTGCCGTCGAGCTCGTCGCACGCGCTGTTCGGCGGGCTGATCGGGGCGACCTGGATCGCGTCGGGCGCGGACGCCGTGCACTTCGCCAAGGTGGTCGACAAGGTGGTGGTGCCCTCGGTCGCCGCGCCGCTGGTGGCCGGGGTCGTGGCGCTGCTGGCCACGTTCCTCACCTACCGGCTCACCCGCCGGGCCCGCGAGTCGGTCGCCCGCAAGGGGTTCAGGGCCGGCCAGGTGGCGTCGGCGGCCCTGATGTCGCTCGCGCACGGCACCAACGACGCCCAGAAGACGATGGGCATCATCACGCTGACCCTGATCACCGCCGGCACCCTCGCACCGGGCTCCGAACCGCCCATGTGGGTGGTCCTGAGCGCCGCGGTGGCCATCGCGCTGGGCACCTACCTGGGCGGTTGGCGCATCACGCACACCCTCGGCAAGGGCCTGACCACGATCGAGGCGCCGCAGGGCTTCGCGGCGCAGACCAGCGCGGCGACGGTGATCATGGCGTCCTCGCACCTGGGTTTCGCGCTGTCCACCACGCACGTCGCGTCCGGCGGCATCATGGGGTCCGGCCTGGGGCGGCAGCGGGACGGCGTGCGGTGGGGCGTGGCCGGGCGGATGGCCCTGGCCTGGCTGTTCACCCTGCCCGCGGCCGGGGTCGTGGGCGCGGTGGCGGGCAAGGTCGCGTCGTCGGGGACGGTCGGCGTGGTGGTCGTGGCGGGCGCGGCGGTGGTCGTGTCGCTGGGGATCTGGCTGCTGTCGCGGCGCGAGCCGGTGCGGCCGGAGCACGTGGTGGACGAGATCGCGGCGCAGGCCGAGACGCACAAGGTGGCGGTGTGAAGGTCGACTGGGCGGCGCTGGGCACGGTGTTCGGGGTGAGCCTGGCCGTGGTGCTGGGGCTGGTGGTGCTGTTCTCGGCCGGGCTGCGCGCGCTGTCGGCGCGGGAGGAGGCGCGGGAGCGCGGCGGGTCGGTGGCCGTGCCCGCGGTCGCGGCGGCGGCCTGCCTCGTGGCGTGCGTGCTCGTGGTGCTGTTCGGGATCTACCTGATCGTGGCGCCCTGATAGTGGCGCCCTGATAGTGGCGCCCCGACCGACGCTCCCCGCCGGGGCCCGGCGCGCCACGGACTACGGTAATCGCGATGACCGATCCAGCCCGCACCCCGACCTCCCCCGCCCGGTTCGGCCTGACCGAGGCACGCAGCGGCGAACTCCTGCGCGCGGCCGGGTGGTGGGACGACCGCCGGCCGACCGCGGGCAGCGAGCCGGTCCTGTGGGCGCTGGCGCGCAGCCCCGACCCCGACCTCGCGCTGCTCGGCGTCGACCGGCTGCGCGAGGCGCTCGGCGACGGGTGGGCGGAGCTGGACGGCGCGCTGCGGTCGAGCGCGGTGCTGCGCGGCCGGCTGCTGGCGGTGCTCGGGTCGTCCACCGCGCTGTCGGACTTCCTGGTCGCCAACCCCGACCGGTGGGCGGCGCTGGCCGAGGCCGAGCCGGTGTCCGCGGAGGTGTTCGCGCCGGTGCTGGTCGAGGCCGTGCGGGAGCTGACCGGGTCCGCGGCGGTGCGCGCGCTGCGCTCGGAGTACCGGGCGCTGCTGTGCCGGATCGCGGCCGAGGACCTGGCCCGCGTCGTCGAGCCCGACCTCGCGCACGTGCCCTACGACGAGGTGGCCGGGCTGCTGTCGGACCTGGCGGTGGCGGCGCTGCGGGCGGCGCTGGACGTGGCGTCCCGGCAGGTGGCGCGCGCCGGGGACTGCACGCTGGCCGTGATCGCGATGGGCAAGTGCGGCGCGCGGGAGCTGAACTACGTCAGCGACGTGGACGTGGTGTTCGTCGGCGAGGGTGACACCGCCGTGGCGACCCGGCTGGCCGGCGCGATGATGCAGGTGGCGGGGCAGGCGTGCTTCGAGGTCGACGCGGCGCTGCGGCCCGAGGGCAAGGCGGGCGCGCTGGTGCGGACGCTGGAGGGGCACGCCGCCTACTACCGGCGGTGGGCGCGGACCTGGGAGTTCCAGGCGCTGCTCAAGGCCCGCCCGGTGGCCGGCGACGCCGAGCTGGGCAGGCGGTACCTGGAGGTGGTGGGCCCCCTGGTGTGGACCGCCGCCGAGCGGGAGGACTTCGTGCCCGACGTGCAGGCGATGCGCCGCCGCGTCGAGGACCACGTGCCGGTGGGGCTGGCCGACCGGGAGCTGAAGCTGGGGCCGGGCGGCCTGCGCGACGTGGAGTTCGCCGTCCAGCTGCTGCAGCTGGTGCACGGGCGCGGTGACGAGGAGCTGCGCATCGCGGCCACGACGGCCGCGCTGGCGGCGCTGGGCCGCGGCGGGTACGTGGGGCGCACGGACGCCGCCGACTTCGGTCGCGCCTACCGGTTCCTGCGCACGCTGGAGCACCGGCTGCAGCTGCAGCGGCTGCTGCGCACCCACCTGTTCCCGGCGGAGGACGACTTCCCGGCGCTGCGCCGGCTGGCGCGGGCCGCGGGGCTGTCGGCCCGGGGCGGGCTGTCCGAGGCGCAGGTGCTGCTCGCGGAGTTCCGCAAGCGCGCCAACCAGGTGCGGCGGCTGCACGAGAAGCTGTTCTACCGGCCGCTGCTGCAGGCCGTGGCGAACGTGCCGACCGAGGCGCTGCGGCTGACCACCGCCGAGGCCGCCGCCCGGCTGGCCGCGCTGGGCTACGCCGCGCCGGACGGCGCGCTGCGGCACATCGAGGCGCTGACGCGCGGGGTGTCGCGGCGGGCGCGCATCCAGACCGCGCTGCTGCCCGTGCTGCTGGACCTGCTGGCCGCCACGCCCGACCCGGACGGCGGGCTGCTGGCCTACCGGAGGGTGTCCGAGGCGCTGGCCGAGACGCCCTGGTACCTGCGGCTGCTGCGGGACGAGGGCACGGTCGTGGACCGGCTGGCGGCGCTGCTGGGCACCTCGAAGCTGGTGCCGGACCTGCTGGTGCGCGCGCCGGAGGTGCTCCGGCTGCTGGCGGACACCTCCGCGCTGGTCGGCCTGGACCCGATGACCATCGGCAACCCCCTGCGCAGCACCGTGTCGCGGTACAACGACCTGGAGCGCGCGGTGACGGCGGCCCGGTCGCTGCGGCGGCACGAGCTGCTGCGGGTGGCGTCGGCGGACCTGCTGGGGCTGGCGTCGCTGCGGACGGTGTGCGTGTCGCTGTCGGAGGTGTGGGTGGCGGTGCTGCAGGCCGCCCTGGACGCCGTGGTGCGCACCGCCGGCGAGCGGCTCGCGTCGATCGCGGTCATCGGCATGGGGCGGCTCGGCGGGCGCGAGCTGGGGTACGGCTCGGACGCGGACGTGCTGTTCGTGTGCGAGGCCGCGCCGGGGGTGGCCGACGCCGACGCCGTCCGGTACGCCGCCGCGGTGGTGGAGAAGGTGCGGCGGCTGCTGAGCGCGCCGAGCCAGGACCCGGCGCTGCAGGTGGACGCCGACCTGCGGCCCGAGGGCAGGCAGGGTCCGCTGGTGCGCACGCTGGAGTCCTACCGGGCGTACTACGCGCAGTGGTCGGAGCTGTGGGAGGCGCAGGCGCTGCTGCGGGCGCGGGTGGTCGCCGGCGACGCCGACCTGGGGGCGCGGTTCATCGAGCTGGTGGAGCCGGTGCGGTACCCGGCGGACGGGCTGGACGCGGCGTCGGTGCGGGAGGTCCGGCGGATCAAGGCGCGCGTCGAGGCGGAGCGGCTGCCGCGCGGCGCGGACCCGTCCACGCACACCAAGCTCGGGCGCGGCGGGCTGGCCGACGTGGAGTGGACGGTGCAGCTGCTGCAGCTGCAGCACGCCCACGAGGTGCCGTCGCTGCGCACCCCGTCGACGGTGCGGGGGATGCGCGCGGCGTGCGAGGCGGGGCTGGTGGCGGAGGAGGACGCGTCGGCGCTGATGGAGTCGTGGGTGATGGCGACGCGGGCCCGCAACGCCGTCGTCCTGGTGCGCGGCAAGCCGGGCGACCAGCTGCCGACGGCCGGGCGCGACCTGGCGGCCGTGGCCGGGGTGATGGGGCACCCGGGCGACCCCGGCGAGTTCCTCGACTCCTACCGGCGCACCACGCGGCGGGCGCGGGCCGTGGTCGAGCGCGTCTTCTACGGCTCGTGAACCGGCGCGTCCCGCGCGGCTCGTGAACACTGGGACGCGTGAAGGCGATCGCGCAGGACGAGTTCGGTGACGCGGACGTGCTCCGGGTGCAGGAGCTGCCCGACCCGCGGATCAACCTCGACGGGGTCCTGGTCGAGGTGCGGGCGGCCGGGGTGAACCCGGTCGACCTGCTGGTGCGCACGGGCCACGTCAAGGACCTGGCCCCGCACCACTTCCCGCTGGTCCCGGGCTGGGACGTGGCGGGGGTCGTGCGGGAGGTCGGCCCGGCCGTCGAGGGCTTCGCGCCCGGTGACGAGGTGTTCGGCTACCAGCGCAAGGACCACGTGCAGCACGGCGCCTACGCGGAGCTGATCGCCGCGACCGAGCGGGGGCTCGCGCACAAGCCCGCGGCGCTGTCGTTCGCCGAGGCCGGCGGGCTGGCGCTGGCCGGGCTGACCGCGCTGCAGTCGTTGCGCAGGGTCGGGGTGTCGGAGGGCGACGCGGTGCTGGTGCACGCCGCCGCCGGCGGCGTCGGGCACCTGGCGGTGCAGGTCGCGCGCATCCTGGGCGCGTCCCGCGTGATCGGGACGGCGTCGCCGCGCAACCACGACTTCCTGCGCGGGCTGGGCGCGGAGCCGGTCGCGTACGGGGACGCGCTGGTGGACAACGTGGCCGAGCTGGTCGGCGGGGACGGCCGGGTGGACGTGGCGTTCGACTGCGCCGGCGGCGCGGCGCTGAACGACTCGCCCGCGCTGGTCCGCGACCCGGCCAGGATCGTGTCCATCGTGGACGTCAACGTGCTGGCGCTGGGCGGCCGGTACTGCTACGCGAAGCCGGTGCGGGCGGACCTGGACTGGCTGGCCGAGCACGCCGGGTCCGGCGCGTTGAAGGTGGCGGTGCAGCAGACGTTCCCGCTGGCCGAGGCCGCGGAGGCGCACCGGCTGCTGGAGGGCAGGCACGTGCGCGGCAAGGTCGTGCTGACGGTGTGAGCGGGGGGCCTCCGCGGCGGGAGGCCCCTGCGCGCGCTCAGTCCTCGTCGGCGGCGGGGACCGAGGCGAGGACCTCCACGACCCACTCCTCCACGAGGGTGTCGTCGGAGTCCTCGTCGGGCACCAGCCGGTTGGCGACCTTCACGCCGAGACCGAGCACGTCGGCCGCGGCGATGGCCTCGATGGCCTCGGTGGCGGAGTCGAAGATGGTGGTGGACAGCACCTGGGCGGTGGTAGCGACGTCATCAGACACGGCGCGACCCTAACCGCCCGCCACGATGGTGGGACGGGCAGCCCCTCGGAGGCCCACCGGGCGTCCGCACGCGTTCACGCAGCGTCGGCAAGGGGCCGTTCTCCGGCCCCGCGCATTGACTGCGGACCTCCGAAGTGCGGAGACTGGCGGGTGTTCAGGGGAATCCACGTTCGCCCGCGTGCGCCCGGATGAAGGACGTCATGGCCGATCACCACCGCAGGAAGAACCGCGCCGCCCTGAAGATCGGCCTGGTCGCGCTCGGCGTGCTGGTGCTGCTGGGCGCGGTCCAGGCGGCGACGGCGGGCAGCGTGGGCTTCGGCGCGCTCAGCGTGACGTTCGGCTCGGACGCCCCCGCCACCACGCCGGCGGTCGCGACCGGTTCGCTGGACGGCGCGCTCGGGACGACGACCGAGGGGACCACGGCCGGGGGGACCACATCCGGGGGGACCACGACGGCGAGCCCGGAGACGAAGGTGGGCGTCGGGTCGTGGAAGCAGTCGCGCGGCCTGCTCACCGTCGAGGTGACCCGGGTGGAGAACGCCGGTGGGCGGCTGCGGCTGCACGTGACGGCGGTGAACGCGAGCACGTCGAAGATGGACCTGCCGGTGGCGTCGGTGACGGCCGCGGACGACACCGGGCGCAACTACAGCGCGTCGCTGTCGACCAGCAGGTGGCCGGTGGGCGTCGCGAAGAACGGCAGCGCTTCGGGCTACCTGGAACTGGACCCGGGGGCGACCGCGGGGACCACGCTGGTGTTGACGTTCTCCGGCATCATCGGCCAACTCGCCCCCACCGGCGGCTCCGTGGCGGTCACCGGCATCCCGATCCCCCGGTAGCCGCGGACGAGCCGAAGGCCCGGCGCCCCCACGGGGACGCCGGGCCTTCGGCTCGGAGCGACGATCACACGTCGTAGTACAGCGCGAACTCGTAGGGGTTCGGGCGCAGGCGCAGCGGGTCGATCTCCTGCTGGCGCTTGAACGAGATCCAGGTGTCGATGAGGTCCGGGGTGAAGACGCCGCCCTCCAGCAGGAACTCGTGGTCCGCCTCCAGGTTGTCCAGGACGGCCTCCAGGCTGGACGGGACCTGCTTGACGTTGAGGGCCTCCTCGGGCGGCAGCTCGTAGAGGTCCTTGTCGACCGGGGCCGGCGGCTCGATCTTGTTCTTCACGCCGTCCAGGCCGGCCATCACCATCGCCGAGAACGCCAGGTACGGGTTGCCCGACGAGTCGGGGCAGCGGAACTCGATGCGCTTGGCCTTGGCGTTGTCGCCGGTGATCGGGATGCGCACGCACGCCGAGCGGTTGCGCTGGCTGTAGACCAGGCTGACCGGCGCCTCGTAGCCCGGCACCAGGCGGTGGTAGGAGTTCACCGTCGGGTTGGTGAACGCCAGCAGCGACGGCGCGTGGTGCAGGATGCCGCCGATGTAGTGGCGCGCCATGTCGGACAGGCCCGCGTAGCCGGACTCGTCGTGGAACAGCGGCGCGCCGTCCTTCCACAGCGACTGGTGGGCGTGCATGCCGGAGCCGTTGTCGCCGACCAGCGGCTTCGGCATGAACGTGACGGTCTTGCCGGCCTGCCACGCGGTGTTCTTGATGATGTACTTGAACAGCATCAGGTCGTCGGCGGCGTGCAGCAGCGTGTTGAACCGGTAGTTGATCTCGGACTGGCCCGCGGTGCCGACCTCGTGGTGCGCGCGCTCGACGGTGAAGCCGCTGGCCTCCATGGTGAGGGCCATCTTGTCGCGCAGGTCCGCGTAGTGGTCGGTCGGCGTGACGGGGAAGTAGCCGCCCTTGTACTTGACCTTGTAGCCGCGGTTGCCGCCCTCTTCCTCGCGGCCGGTGTTCCACGCGCCGGAGATCGAGTCGATCTCGTAGAACGACGCGTTCGGCGTGGTGTCGAAGCGGATCGAGTCGAAGATGTAGAACTCCGCCTCGGCGCCGAAGTAGGCGGTGTCCGCGATGCCCGACTCGGTGATGTACTGCTCGGCCTTGCGGGCGACGTTGCGCGGGTCGCGGCTGTACGCCTCCCGGGTGAACGGGTCGTGCACGAAGAAGTTGACGATCAGCGTCTTCTCGATCCGGAACGGGTCGAGGCGCGCCGTGTACAGGTCGGGCAGCAGCAGCATGTCCGACTCGTGGATCGACTGGAAGCCGCGCACCGACGAGCCGTCGAACGCGAGGCCCTCCTCGATCGCTTCCGCGTCGAACGCCGCGGCCGGGACGGTGAAGTGCTGCATGACACCGGGCAGGTCGCTGAACCGGACGTCGATGAACTTCACGCCCTCGTCGGAGATGAACTTCAGGACCTCGTCGGGATTCTTGAACACCCTCGTCGACTCCTTCACTGCGGTGGGGGCGTGGTTGTCCGCCGCGTCCGGGCGCGGCCTGCCATCGTCGGCGACGCTATGGCGGCGGTGTTGCCCAGCAGTCACCCTGGTGTTTCGCCAGTGTTAACGGGCCCTCCCGGGTGGGCAACCGGACCTGCCGGCCCTCACCCGCTGAGCACGGCCTTACTCTGGAGGGGTGAGCAAGTGGACCGGTTCGTGGCTGTCTGGACCCCGTTCGGCCCTGGAGCCGGGCGCCGACTCCGGTGACGGCTCCGGCCAGCGGTGGCGGGGCGAGCGACTCGGCCTGCCGCAGGCCGGGCCCGGCTCGGTGGCGTCGACGGGGCGGCGGGCGATCGCGATCCTGGTGGACTTCGCGCTGGCCATGGGGGTGGCCGGCGTGTTCACCCACCCCGAGCTGCCGCGCAACTGGAGCCTGCTGGCGTGGTTCTCGATCACCGTGGTCGCGGTGGCCTTCTTCGGCTTCACCCCTGGTCACGCGCTGTTCGGGTTGCGGGTGGCGCGCCTGGACGGGGCGGGCCTGGTGGGCCTGCCGCGGGCGGCGCTGCGCACCGCGCTGATCTTCCCGGTCATCCCGGCGGTGGTGTGGGACGCCGACGGCCGGGGCCTGCACGACAAGGTGGTCGGCACGGTGGTCATCCGCGTGCGGTGAGCCGGGCCGGGACCCGTGGGACGGGCCGGGCGGGCGCGCGGCCGGACCTGCGGGGTTCGCGGCCGGTTTCGCGGTCGGGCCCGCGCGGTTCGCGGCCGGGGGCCCGGCGTCGCCCGGCCGGCCGGCCCGCGACGGGACCGGCGCCTGACCTCGGGCGTGACGCGGCATCCGGCCTCCGGTGTCGGCGCGACCTCGGGGGAACCCGGCTCCGGGCACGCCGGGCCGGGCGCGGCGCGGCCGTCGACCGAGGCGCCCCGACCGCGGGGCGTGGCCTTCCGGCCCGGCCCCCAGTGTCCCACGGGACACCGGCGGCCGGGGCGGCGAAGTGACCGCTTCCGGCGCTCCCCGCGGGTCAGCGGCGGCGCATGGCCCGCTGGATGTTGCGCATCTTCGCGCCCTGCGGCAGCGGGCCCTTCGGCATCGCCGTGCCGCGGCTCGCCAGGGCCGCCAGGCGGTTCTCCAGCGTGTCCACCTGGGCCGCCGAGATGTTGCGCGGCAGCTTCATGAGGTGGCCCTGGAGCTTGCGCAGGGCGACCTGGCCCTCGTCCTTGCCGACGATGACGTCGTAGATCGGGGTCTCGCCGATCACGCGGGCCACGCGCTTCTTCTCCTGGGCCAGCAGGCCCTTCACGCGGTGCGGCGCGCCCTCCGCCACCAGCACCACGCCGGGGCGGCCGATCACGCGATGGACCATGTCGCCGCTCGTCGTGCCGGCCACGGCCTGCGTCACGCGCCAGCGACCGCGCAGGTTGTCCAGCGCCCAGCCCGCCGCGCCCGGCTGGCCGTCGGCCTTGGCGTACACGGTGCGCTGCACGCGGCGGCCGAAGACGATCACCGCCAGGAGCGCGCCGACCGCGATGCCCAGCGGCAGCAGCACCCACTGCATGTCCCAGATCAGGCCCAGCAGGAACGCCACCGCCGCCGCGCCCAGCACGCACGCCACCATCAGCGGCACCAGCGCCTTGTCCTCGCGGCGCTGCACCTTGAACGCCTCGAGGATCTGACCGCGCCGCGCCTTCGAAGCCGCGCGCCGCGCCTTCGCCGCTTCCTTGGCGGCGGCCTTGTCCTGCTTTCCAGCCATACCCACCAGGATACGGCGCGCCGGATCGCCCCCACACAGCGCGGCCCGCGCGCAATGCGAGGATGCAGCGCATGGACGGGCTGCTGGACGGACTCGACCCGGAACAGCGCGCCGCGGTCGAGGCGCCGCGCGGCCCGGTCTGCGTGCTCGCGGGCGCCGGCACCGGCAAGACCCGGACCATCACCCACCGCATCGCCCATCTGGTGCAACGCGGCCACGTCGCCGCCGGCCAGGTGCTCGCCGTGACGTTCACGGCGCGGGCGGCCGGGGAGATGCGGACGCGGCTGCGGGCGCTGGGCGTGCCCGGCGCGCAGGCCCGGACGTTCCACGCCGCGTCGCTGCGGCAGCTCCGGTACTTCTGGCCGCGGGTCGTGGGCGGGCCGCAGTGGGACCTGATCGACCGCAACAAGCTGCGGATCGTCGCGCAGGCCGCCAACCGGGTCGGGCTGTCCACCGAGTCGGACTCGCTGCGCGACCTCGCGAGCGAGATCGAGTGGGCCAAGGCGTCCCTCGTCACGCCCGACGAGTACCCGGTCGCGGCCGGCCGCGCGCAGCGGGACGCGCCCGCGCCGGCCGAGCAGGTCGTGCGGGTCTACCGGACCTACGAGCAGCTCAAGAACGAGGCGCAGCTGCTCGACTTCGACGACCTGCTCCTGCACACCGCCGCCGCGCTGGAGGAGCACGGCGACGTCGCCGAGGAGTTCCGCGACCGCTACCGGTGCTTCGTGGTGGACGAGTACCAGGACGTCACGCCGCTGCAGCAGCGGGTGCTCGACGCGTGGCTGGGCGCGCGGGACGACCTGACCGTCGTCGGCGACGCGAACCAGACCATCTACTCGTTCGCGGGCGCCTCGCCGCGCCCGCTGCTGGACTTCCCGCGCCGGTTCCCGGGGGCCGCCGTGGTGCGGCTGGAACGGGACTACCGGTCGACACCGCAGGTCGTGGCCCTGGCCAACGAGGTGATCAAGTGGGCGCGCGGTCGCCCCGCCGGGTCGCGGCTGCGGTTGGTCGGGCAGCGGCCGGAGGGCCCCCAGCCCCGGTTCACGGAGTTCGACGACGAGCCCGCCGAGGCCGCGGCGGTCGCGCAGCGGGTGAAGGCGCTGCTGGACGACGGCGTGGCCGCCAGCGGGATCGCCGTCCTCTACCGCATCAACGCGCAGTCGGAGGTCTTCGAGCAGGCGCTGGCCGAGCTGGGCATCCCCTACCAGGTGCGCGGCGGCGAGCGCTTCTTCCAGCGCGCGGAGGTGCGGCAGGCGATGGTCGCGCTGCGCTCGGCCGCCGCGCAGCGGCTGCCCGGCGAACTGCCCGAGGTCGTGCGCGGGGTGCTGACCGGCATCGGCCTGACCGACGAGCCCCCCGCCGGCGGCTCCGCGCGGGAGCGGTGGGAGTCGCTGCTCGCCCTGGTCGAGCTGGCCGAGGAGCTGGCGGCGACGGTCGAGGGCGCGGACCTGGCGAAGTTCACCGTCGAGCTGGACATGCGCGCCGAGGCCCAGCACCCGCCGACCGTGGAGGGCGTCACGCTGGCGTCCCTGCACGCGGCCAAGGGCCTGGAGTGGGACGCGGTGTTCCTCGTCGGCCTGGTCGAGGGCACCCTGCCGATCACGCACGCCGACGGCGACGACGCGGCCATCGAGGAGGAGCGCAGGCTCCTGTACGTCGGGGTGACGCGGGCCCGCGTGCACCTGTGGCTGTCGTGGGCGCTGGCCCGCGCCGCGGGCGGGCGCCGCTACCGGCGGCGCAGCCGGTTCCTCTACGGGCTGGTCCCCGAGGACCACCCCGCCTCGCGCACCGCCCGGCGCGAGCCCGCGCAGCGCCGTTCCGAAGCGCTGTGCCGGCTGTGCGGCACGGTGCTGAACGACGCGCGGGCGATCAAGCTCAGCCGGTGCGGCAGCTGCCCCTCCGACGTGGACGAGGACCTGCTGCACCGGCTGCGGGCCTGGCGGGCCGGCCGGGCGCGGGAGCTGAGGGTGCCCGCCTACGTCGTGCTCACCGACGCGACCCTGGTGGCCATCGCCGAGCAGCGCCCCGAGGACGTCGCCGGCCTGGTCTCGATCGCCGGCATCGGCGCGGCCAAGCTCGACCGCTACGGGGCCGACGTCCTGGCCCTTGTGCAGGGCAAACGCTGAAGCTTCACACGATCGTCAGGTATTTGGAAAAAGCGGTTGCGGCGGTCGGGGACCGGGCCATAACCTGCTGAGGCCGGGCGCGAAGCGCCCGCTGGGGATTGAGATGGAGCGTTGCTCCAAGACTAGCTGCCCGAGGAGGTGACCGGTGTGAACACCCACATGTGCTTCGAGACGCCGGCTCGCCTCGTGATCGGCGTTGACGCCGTGTCCGGCACCGCTCGTGTCGCGGGGGAGAAGTCTGCCCGCGATCGCCACGCCTCGAAGTGGGGTGTCGCGCGAGTTCAGCTGATCCAGGCGCCAGTCGCCCACGTGACCACCGCTGTCCCGACCCAGAACGTTGCGCCGTCCGCGCAGGAGCGAAGTACCTGACCGACCCGTCAGGACACTGAGGCTCACGAAGGCCGCGGACCCGTAACCGGATCCGCGGCCTTCGTGTTTGTTCGACCAGTTCAAGCAGGAAAAACCCCATCGCAAGACCCTTGACAGGAGTCCACCTGATGTTGACCGCGACCGTTCCGATAGCCGGAACGCTGTCCACCGAGCCGGACCTGGCCGGAGCCGGGGTCGCTTCCCTGATCGACACCGCGCCCGACGCCGGCTTGGAACTGCCCTGCCGCACCAACAACCCCGACCTCTGGTTCGCCGACGCACCGGCCGAGCTGGAGGAGGCGAAGAAGTTCTGCGCCGCCTGTCCGGTGATCGCCGAGTGCCTGGCGGGCGCGCTCGCCCGGCACGAGCCCTGGGGGGTCTGGGGCGGCGAGATCTTCGAGCGCGGAGCGGTGATCGCGCGCAAGCGCCCCCGCGGGCGCCCGCGCAAGGACGCCGCACCCGCTGTTCCCGCGGCGCCCGCCGCAACCGTCGTCCGGGGGGCTACCGACCAGGAGGCCGCCGCGTGACCACGTACCGCACCACCACCGACGACGCACTGACCACCGAACTCAACCCGCGAGGCAACCCCATGTTGATCGAAGAAAACCTGGCCAGATCCCGAATGCATGACGCGGAGGCATTCGCCCGAAGGCAACGGGTGGCCCACCGCCTCATCGCCGCCCGGAGGTGGCGCCGACTGGCCGGTTGGGCCGAGCGCAGAGCGCGGCAGAAGGCTTGTGCGCTCTGACGCCCGACCCCGGAGTCGAGCTCTGACGGTGACCCCCGGGCGAGGCCCCACCCGCCAGGCGCGGGCGGGACCTCGCCCCACCGCCTCCACCCGCCGAGCCGCCTGCCCGCTGCCATCCCGTCCGCTGCCATCCCGTCCGCCGAAGCCTCGCCCGTCAAGAACTCATCCGCGAGGCTGCGCAGCAGGGATTTCACGGTAGGTGTTCGTGGTCGAAGGCGAGTGGGAGCACCGCTGCGACGAAGTGAGGACCCGGCCCGCCCTCCGCTCGGAACCGAGCGGAGGGCGGGCCGACTCGTGGGTACGGTTTCCACGTGGCCGCTCACACCCATGACGGAATCGACTGGACAGCCCGCTTGACCGCGATGCGGCGGGCCGACGAGTTGGACGCCGAGACGCGACGCGTGGTCGCGCGCAGACTCGTGCGCCCACTGCCGGACAACCCGACCGTGGTCGACGTCGGCTCCGGCACCGGCGGCATGGCCGCCGCCCTCGTCGAAGCCCTGGCCGCCCGGGGCGGCGGCACGGTCGTCCTGGTCGACGCCGTGCCGGAACTGCTCGACGCCGCCACCTCCGCCGCCCGAGCCGCCGCGACGAACGCACCGCCGTACACCGGCACCACCCCTCCCGGCAGCACCGGACCGGGCGGCGTCGGACCCGGAAGCGCCGGATCGGGCAGCGCCGGGCCCGGAAGCGCCGGACTGGACAGCGCCGGATCCGGCAGTACAGGGCCGGGCAGCGCCGGATTCGACAGCACGGGACCGGGCAGCGCCAGACCGGGCAGCGCCGGATTCGACAGCATGGGACCGGGCGGCACCGGACCGGGTAGCACCGGACCGGGTAGCACCGGACCGGGCGGTGTGCGCCCGGCTTCCGGGCGGCCGGGCAGCGCTCGGCCCGATGACACGCGGCCGAGGACCGCTCCGTTCGCCGGCCCGCCCGCTACTCCGCCCGCCGGGTCGACTGCCGACCCGACCGCTGCCCGACCCGCCGGCCCGCCGTCCGTCCGCGTGCGGCCGGTGCTCGCCGACCTCGCCACCGAACGCCCGGTCGACATCGTCGGCACCGCGCACCTCGTGTGGGCTGCCGGCGTCGTCCACCACGTGCCCGACCAGCGCAAAGCCGTCACCGATCTGGTCGACGCCCTGGCACCCGGCGGCTGGCTGGCGCTGGGCGAGGGCGGCCTCGAGAGCCGGTTCCTGCCGTGGGACCTCGGCGTGGGCGAACCCGGTCTGGGCGACCGGCTCTCCGCCGCCCGCGCCGAGTGGTACGTGCGGATGCGCGAGTCGATGGCCGGCTCCGTCCGCCTCCCGGTCGGGTGGAACATCGTGCTGGCCGAGGCCGGTCTGGTCGACGTGACGGCGTTCAGCTACCTCATCGACCACCCCGCGCCCGCCGAGCAGGCCGTCCGCGAATCGGCCGCCGCGCGCCTGGCCTGGCTGGCCGAAGTCACCCGCGACCGCCTGCACCCGGCCGACCGCCACACCGTGGCCCGCCTGCTCGACCCGCAGGACCCCGCGTACGTCGGGCTGCGGGACGACGTGTTCCTGCTCGCCGCCGGCACCGTGCACCTCGGCCGCAAGTCGTGACCGAAGCGTGCGCGCGCTGCGGGAGGACCCGTGCTTCGGTCGCCGACCCGACCCTGCTGCTGGCGTGGGTGCGGGAGCGGGAGGACGGCGTCGAGCGCTGGCTGTGCCACGAGTGCGCACGGGCCCACGTGCGCGATATCGAGGGCAAACTGCCTGCTGAGTACTGGTGAGGCGGCTCCTTTCACGAGTGCGGGGCAACGCCTGGCACGAGGTGCGGCCAGGTGGTCACCAGTCGGTGCGGGACGAAGGTGGGTCGGGCCTCCGGTTGGTGCAGGGCGAGGGCGGGTCGGGTCGCCGGTTGGTGTGGGACGAAGGTGGGTCGGGTCGCCGGTTGGTGTGGGACGAGGGCAGGTCGGGCCTCCGGTTGGCGGCGTGCGGCGGCTCCGTGGGCGAAGGGGCGCGCCGGCGGAGGTCAGGTGAAGGCGGCCTGGTGGTCGCGGGCGAGCCTGCGCAGGGTCGTGCGGGGTGTGCCGGCACCTCGTTGGCTGCCCGCGTCGAGCTCGCGCAGGAGCGTCTCCACGGTGCACACGCCGCGTCGCAGCACGGCGTCGATCATCGTGCGCTGCTGCTGGGGGTGCGCCTCGTGGCGGACGGCGTCCAGGACGGCGCGGACGGGCGGCGCCAGGGGCAGGCCGTCCTTCACCACCACTTCGGGCAGGCGGGTGGTGCGCTCCAGCAGCAGGTGGTGGTCGCCGGTCTTCCGGCGGGCGGCGGGCTGCAGGAGGTGGACGCGGGGCGGGAGCGGCAGGTCGGGGAAGCCCTGCTCGCGCAGGGCGTCGACACCGGTCAGCACGGCTTCCGGACCGGCGTAGGCCAGGGCCGCCCGGACGCGCTGCGCCCTGGTCGGCGGGCCGGCGGCGAGCAGCAGCACGCCCGGCAGGATGCGCTGCCAGGGCCCGCCCGGGCGGCAGCGCAGGGCGATCGCGTAGCGGGGGACTCCCGCGGCTTCGAGGTCGGTGGTCCTGATCACTCGGGTCATGTAGCGATCATCGGCCGGGGTGGGAGGGGGCGCGAGGGGCTGTTCGCGATCTGTGGACAACTTCCGGGGCTGTGGACAACTCGGCGTCGGACGGCCCGGAGCAGCCCGGGGCAGACCGACCCGACCTCGGCCCACGTGGCCTCGGCCGACCGGATCTCGGCCGACCGGACTTCGGCCGACCTGGCCTCGGCCCACCCGACTTCAGCCGGTGCGACCCCAACAGGCGTGACTGGAGCCGGCGCGACCCGACCCCACCCGGTCCGGCGCGACCTGGCCGGGCGCGGCTCGGACTGACGCGGCCCGGCGCGGCTCAGTCGTCGAAGCCGGCTTGCCAGCGGGCGACGATGGCGCGGGCCGGGACGTTCGCGTCCAGCTGGCACAGGATCCCGGTCGCGCCCAGCGTCACCCGGTGGATCAGCAGGTACTGCGGCGGCAGGTTCAGCGACCGGCCCGTCTGCGAGTCGGGGCTGCGCAGGTCGCCGACCCGCTCGGCCTGCATCTGCAGCCACTTGCGGTTGAAGTGGAACGTCTCCGCGCGCAGCGGCTCCACGAACGGGCTCAGGTAGTTGAGCACGTCCTCCTCGCGCAGCTCCGTGCCCGGCCGGATGAAGTGCTCCGAGCGCAGCAGGTCCACCAGGTCCCGCGAGCGGCCGTCCAGCGCCAGCCTCGTCATCAGCCCCAGCGTCCTGGGCAGGCCGCCGGGCAGGCGGGCGACCGCCCCGAAGTCGAGCACCCGCAGCCGGCCGTCCGCGCCCAGCATGAAGTTGCCCGGGTGCGGGTCGGCGTGCAGCAGGCCCGCCCGGCTCGGCGCCGAGAAGTGGAACTCCGACAGCAGCCGGCCCGCCAGGTCGCGCTCGTCACGTTCACCCGAACGAATGATGGCGGACAGCGGGGTGCCGTCGGTCCACTCGGTCACCATCACCTTCGGCGAGCTGGCCACCACGCGCGGCACGAGCACGTTCCCGTCGCCCTCGAACGCCTTGGCGAACGCCCGCTGGTTGTCGGCCTCGGTCCGGTAGTCCAGCTCCTCCAGGTACCGGTCCCGCAGCTCCTCCAGCAGCGGTTTCACCTCCGTGCCGGGCATGATCGCCTGCAGCAGCCGGCTGAACCGCAGCAGCTGCTTCAGGTCGGCCTGCAACGCCTCGTCCGCGCCCGGGTACTGCACCTTCACCGCCACGTCGCGGCCGTCGTGCCACACCGCGCGGTGCACCTGCCCGATCGACGCGGACGCGGCCGGCTCGTCGTCGAACGCCGTGAACCGCTTCGCCCAGCCCGACCCGAGCTGCTCGGCCAGCACCCGGCGCGTGGTGCGCGCGGGCATCGGCGGCGCGGCGGTCTGGAGCTTGGTCAGCGCCTCCCGGTACGGCTCGGCCAGCTCGTCCGGCACGGCCGCCTCGAACACGCTCAGGGCCTGCCCGAACTTCATCGCGCCGCCCTTGAGCTGGCCCAGCACGGCGAAGACCTGCTCCGCGGTCTTCGCCGACACCTCGGCGCTGACCTCCTCGGAGCTGCGGCCGGCCAACCGCTTGCCCCAGCCGCCCACCACCCGGCCGGCCACCCCGAGGGGCAGGCTGGCCAGCTTGGCGGTGCGCTGCACGGCCTTGCGCGGGATCTCACTCACCCGAAGATTCTCCCCCCGCCCGACGGCGCGGTAGCAGTGGTGTACGCCTCTTCCGAACCTACACAGCCCAGCCTGAGGACCGCCTCACACGAGAGAGCGGCATTCACAGCGGGGGTGCACCGGCGCGATCCGGTGCTCGACCAGCCCCGCGTAGACCTCCACCTCCAGGGTCGCGTCCCAGGTCGGCGGCCGGGTGCGGGCCGCCTGGTGGTCCAGGGCCAGCAGCGCCTGGCCGGCCGCGAGCCCGGCCGTGGTCGTCACGGTCGCCAGGTCGGCCTGCTGCGGCCGGTCGACCAGCTGGGCGGCGAGCACCGGCCAGGCCCGGTCCGCGTCGGTCCGGTGCAGGTCGGCGCACCGCAGGCAGCTGCTGCGGCCGGGCACGACCAGCGGCCCGACCACGCCGAGCCCCTCGCCCGCCCGCACGGCCAGGTGCGGCGTGCCCTCCAGCAGCAGGGCGCGCAGCAGCTCCGGCGGCGGCACCAGCGCGTCGGCGAGCACCACCAGGTCCGGGGCCTTCCCGCTGGTCGACGTCCGGACGGCGCCCGAAGCGCGCCGCAGCGCCTCGCCGGCGGCCTCGGCGCGCAGCCGGCCCACGTCGGCCTCGGTGTAGCCCGACCCCGTGTCCTCCGGGCTCACGCGACCGCGGGCGACCACCCGGACGTGCCCCACGCCCGCGGCCGCCAGGTGCGTCGCGACGGCGATGGTCAGGCGCCCGTCGCCGTGGACGACGACCGACCGCGCCGAGCGCGCGCCCGCCAGGTGGGGCGCCGGCCGGCCGGTGCGCAGCGCCCACGCGGTCGCCTCGGGCACCAGCCGGCCGTGCGGCGGGGGAACGGCCTCCTCGACCAGCCCCGCGTCGGCCAGGCCGTGCAGCAGGCGCACCAGCTCGGCGGCTTGGTCGCCGTGGTCGGCGAGCTGTTCGCGCAGCTCGGAGAGGGTGTGCCGACCGGACAGGCCGAGCAGCGCGGCGTCCATCGGCGACGGGACGTCCTCGATCAGCAGCGAGTGCCGCGCGTCGGTGCCGATCTGCACGGCGTCGGGCCGGCGGCGCAGCACCGGCAGGCCCGGCAGCACTCGGGGGCGGTGGGGCAGGTTCACGTCGTGCAGCGTGCCCGCACCCGTGACCTGGGGCGAAACGGTTGTCCACAGGTCGACCACCTGTCCACAGGCGGACGACCGCCTCCTTGACAGGTGGCCGGGCTCGCACCCGGCCACCCGCCCGCTCAGACCTTCGCCTTGCCGAGGATCCTGGTCACCGTGGTACCGCAGACCGGGCACTTGCCCTTGGCCATCCTGCGGTTGTTGCTCTCGTGCACCTCGCCCGTGAAGTCGCGCTTCTCACGGCACTTGACGCAGTAGCCGTTGTAGGTCTCGGCCACGGCTTCCTCCCTTGTTTCGGGAGTGCGGAGCGATCTGCGCCACACTCGGGGGCTGCGCAGCACGCTACCTCCGCAGACGGACAACCGCTGCACGCCGCGTCCAGCGTGTCCAGCCGTCGTTCGGGCGAATCTGCTGGGCCATACCCCCACGCGCCGCCGCTTGGCCGCCGCGAACTGTCGGTGCGGGGCCTTACCGTGAACGCCATGCCCGAACCGCAGGTGGAGGTAAGGCGCAGCGCTCGGCGCCGTCGGATGGTGAGCGCGTACCGGGAGGGGGACACGGTCGTCGTCCTGCTGCCGGCGCGCATGAGCAAGAGCGAGGAGAAGCACTGGGTGGCCGAGATGCTCAGCCGCCTGCAGCGCAGCGAGACCCGCCGGCGGTCGCCCACCCGCACGTCGGACGCGGCGCTGCTCGCGCGCTGCGCGGAGCTGGCCGACCGCCACCTCGACGGCGTGCAGCCCAGCAGCGTGCGCTGGGTGCCGCCGATGCGCACGAGGTGGGCGTCCTGCACCCCGGCCGAGGGCACCATCCGGATCAGCGAGCGGCTGCGCGACGTCCCCGCGTGGGTGCTGGACTACGTGCTGGTGCACGAGCTGGCGCACTTGCGCGTGCCGGGCCACGGCAAGGACTTCTGGGCGCTCGTGCACCGCTACCCGAGGGCCGAGCGGGCCATCGGGTACCTGGAGGGGCTGTCGGCGGCGGCCGGTCTCGGCATCACCGAGGAGGACTGACGGACCGGCCCGATCCGGAGCCGGGCGCGCGCCGCACCGCGCGCCGGCCTCGCCGAGGTCACAGCGGAGTCCCCGGCAGAAGACCTCGGCGGGAGACCTCAGTCCTCGTCCTTCTCCTCGCGCAGTGTCCGCTCCAGCTCCGCCATCGGGTCGTCCAGCGCCTTGCGCGTCCGGCCGAACCGCTCCACGAACTCCATCGGGTCGTCCAGGTCCTCCGACGAGGGCGCCAGGTCCGGGTGGTCCCACAGGCCGTCCCGCTGCCCGACGCCGTGCTGGTCGCCCAGCAGCTTCCACAGCGCCGCCGCCGACCGGTGCCGGCGGGGCCGCAGCTCCAGGCCCACCAGCGTCGCGAAGGTCTGCTCGGCCGGGCCGCCCGACGCGCGCCTGCGCCGCAGCGTCTCCCGCAGCGCCTCGGCGCCGGGCAGCCGCTCGCCGACGGCCTCGGCCACCACGACGTCCACCCAGCCCTCGACCAGCGCCAGCAGCGTCTCCAGGCGGGTCAGCGCGGCCTTCTGCTCGGGCGTGGTCTGCGGTTCGAGCATCCCCGACTTCATGGCCTCCTCGATGGAGGCCGGGTTCGCCGGGTCGACCTGGCCGGCCAGCTCCTCCAGTGCCGAGGTGTCGACCTTGATGCCCTGCGCGAACTCCTCCACCGTGTCGAGCAGGCGCTGCCGCAGCCACGGCACGTGGCTGAACAGCCGCTGGTGCGCGGCCTCGCGCGCGGCGAGGAACACCAGCACCTCGCCGGCCGGCCGCTCCAGGCCCTCGGTGAACTTCTCGATGTTCACGGGCAGCAGCGCCGCCGTGCCCTCGGGGCCCAGCGGCAGGCCGACCTCGGTCGAGGTCAGCACCTCGGAGCCGAGCTGCGCCAGCGCGCCGCCCAGCTGCGAGCCGAACGCCATGCCACCCATCTGGCCGAGCATGGACAGCAGCGGGCCCGCGGCCTCCTTGGCCTCGGCGGGCATCGCGTCCACCCACGCGCCGGAGACGCGCCGCGCCACCGGGTCGCACAGCCGCTGCCACGTCGGCAGCGTGCGCTCCACCCAGTCGCGCGCGCTCCAGCCCTCGGCCTTCGCCGTGCCGGTGGGCAGCGACGTCACCGGGTCCAGCCACATCTCCGCGAGGTGCACCGCGTCGCGCACCGCGCCGCTCTGGTCGGGCGTGAAGCCGACGCCGCCCTTGCCCGTCAACTGCTGCAAGGCGATCTGCTTCGCCAGGTCGTAGTTGACCGGACCGGACGACGTGCCCGCGTTGCTGAACATCGCGCCGAGCTGGCTCAGCATCGCGCCGAGCTGGTTGAAGTCGAACGGGTTGCCCGCAGGCTCCTCCGGCTTGCGGCCGCGATCGTCTGGGTCCTGCGGGCCGAACCCGAAGGGCACGTCACTCATGCCACCACGGTACGCGGGCCGGGTGCCGCGCGCGGGACCGGTTCGCCGACGGCGTGAGGGCTTGGTCGTACCCTGTCGGGCGTGAGCGAAGGCACCGACACCGCCGCGGACCAGCCGACGGTCCGACCGGCCCGGCCCCGGCGCGGGCTGACCAGGCGCACGTGGACGCTCGTGATCAGCCTGGTGGTGGTCCTCGCGCTCGGCCTGCTCGGCGGGTTCGCGCGGGTGCCGTACGTGGCGCTGGGACCGGGCCCGACCTACGACACGCTGGGCCGCGTCGACGGCGCGGACGTGGTGCAGGTCGACGGCCAGGAGACGTTCCCGACCAAGGGCTCGCTCACCATGACCACGGTGTCGCTCACCGACGACGTGTCGCTGTTCGGCGCGCTGGGGCTGTGGGTCAGCGGCCGGTACGCCCTCGCGCCGCGCGACGAGTTCTTCCGGCCCGGCGAGTCCGAGCAGCAGGTCCGCGACCAGAACGTCAAGGCGTTCCAGGACTCGCAGACCAGCGCCGAGGTCGCCGCCCTGCGCTACCTGGGCTACCCGATGAAGGTCGTCGCCGCCGAGATCACCGAGAACAGCGCGGCGGACGACGTCATCCAGCCCGACGACCGGCTGCTCGCCGTCAACGGCAAGGAGATCGGCAGCTACGAGGACGTCCGCGCCGCCCTGGAGAGCACAAAGCCGGGCGACCAGGTCGACATCACCTTCCAGCGCGAGTCCGCCCGGCAGACCGCCCGCATCACCCTCGGCTCGACCCCCGACCGGCCCACCGGGTTCCTCGGCATCCTGCCGGTGGACCGCGCCGACGTGCCGTTCGACATCAAGATCAGCCTGGCCGACGTCGGCGGCCCGTCGGCCGGCCTGCTGTTCGCGCTGTCCATCGTGGACAAGCTGACGCCCGGCGAGCTGAACGGCGGCCAGGCCGTCGCCGGCACCGGCGAGATCAACGACCTGGGCGAGGTCGGTCGGATCGGCGGCATCAACTTCAAGATGGTCGCCGCCCGCGAGAGCGGCGCGACCACCTTCCTGGTGCCCGCGGGCAACTGCGACGAGGCCAAGCAGCACGCGCCGGAGGGCCTGCGGCTGGTCCGGGTGGAGAAGTTGGCCGACGCCGTGGAATCGCTGAAGGCGATCAGCGAGGGCAGGGACGCACCCAGCTGCTGACCCGACGGCAGCCCGGGCGGGCCGCCGTCCACCCCGGCACACCCACCCCTTCGCTCGTGGCTCTCGCACACCCCGTGCAGACCGGTGGCTTCGTGTTCTCCCCGTATGACCTGCCCGGAGGGCTACCATGCTTTTCCTGGGGGTGCAAGCACGCTTTTCGCTTGCACCCCCAGGAAAAGCATGGTCGTCTTTGACAGGTCATGCGGGGAGAACACGACCGCTCTTTCTTTTCATTCTCCTTGGCGGTCTGCCTGTCCGGCGAGGACTCTTTTAATCCCTTCAGCCTAGATCCGTACCGCACCTCATATAACCCGGATCGGTGCAGGTCAGAGGTATGAAGAGCGGCCGGGAGGCCCCCAAGGAGGGAAGTGCGTCGTGTTCTCCCCGTACGGCCTGCCGGAGGCAATCATCTTTGTCGGGGGGTGTCAAGCGGTGAAGCGTGCTTGACACCCCCCGACAAAGATGATTGGGCTGCGCCCAGGCCGTACGGGGAGAACACGAGGCACACGGCTGCGCTGAACAGCGCCGCCGTGCGGGGCGCGGCTGAGGCGAGAACTGAAGCGCCGCCGCGCGGAGCGCGGCCCGCGCGCGTCAGAGTTGCGGAGCGCGGACCGCGAGCACGGCTGCCTGGGGCGGCCCTAGGGCTTCAACGTCTCCAACAGGGCCCGGGTCAGGTTGGGGGCCAGTTCGGGGTGCTCGACGACCTCCTCGGGCATCTCCGTCGTGCCGCGCAGCCGCAGCACGCAGGCCGCCGAGCCGTCCCGCAGCACGGCCGCCACCAGCCGGGCCTCCCGGCGCTGCGGGTGCTCGGCCGCGAAGCGGCGCGCCGCCTCGTCGTCCAGGTCGGGGGACAGCTCCTGCTCGGCGTCCGGCGGCAGCACGACGATCTCCTGCGCGAGCGCGCACCCGCGCACCACGTCCGGCCAGGCGATGTTGGCCAGCGCCTCGTCCAGCTCGGCGCCGGGCAGCTCGTCCTGCGCGATCGGGGTCAGCGGCGAGGACCCCGGGTCCAGCTGGCCGGCGAGCTCCGGCTGCTGGGCGACCAGCTCGGCCGTCGGGACCAGGGCGAACAGCTGCGGCGCCTGGTCCCAGCCGGCGGTGGACACGAACTCCTCGACCTCGCGGGCGACGGCGGGCAGCACCACGGGCGGCGTTTGACTGGCTGACACGCCCGCCATCGTCGCATCCACTCGAATCGGGCGACCGGACGGGGAACCCTGGGCGGCCTCCGTACAGTTGGACAGAACGTACGAAAGCCATTACCGCGATCCAGGAGCGTGCCCCGTGGCCACTCGGCCCCCGGTCGGACTGCCCAGGCTGTCCCGTCGAAGCCGGATTCTGCTCATCGTCGGTGCGGTGGTCCTGGTCGGTCTGATCACCGGCTCCAGGTTGCTCGGCACCTACGTCAACTGGCTGTGGTTCGGCGAGGTCGGCTTCCGCAGCGTCTACGGCACCATGCTGGCGACCCGGTTCGGGTTGTTCGTCGCCGTGGGCCTGCTGGTGGGCGGCCTCGTCGCGCTCAACCTGTTCCTCGCCTACCGCACCCGGCCGGTGTTCGTGCCGGTGTCGGGGCCGGACGACCCGGTGGCGCGCTACCGCGCCGTGGTGACCCGGCGGATGAAGCTGTTCGGGATCGGCCTGCCGGTGCTGGTCGGCGTGATCGCGGGCACCTCGGCGCAGGGCGAGTGGCAGAAGCTGCAGCTGTTCCTCAACGCCACGTCGTTCGACCAGGTCGACGCCCAGTTCGGCCACAACATCGGGTTCTACGCCTTCCAGCTGCCCTTCTACACCTGGCTGCTGTCGTGGCTGTTCATCGCCACGGCGGTGTCGTTCGTCGGCGCGGTGGTGGCGCACTACCTGTTCGGCGGCATCCGGCTGGCCGGCCGCGGCGGGCAGCTCTCCGGGCCCGCGCGCACCCACCTGTCGATCGTGGCGGGCGTGTTCGTGCTGCTCAAGGCGGCGGCCTACTTCTTCGACCGGTACCAGCTGCTGTTCTCCGACCGGAACGAGAAGTTCAACGGCGCCACCTACACCGACCTGAACGCGGTGCTGCCGGCCAAGCTGATCCTGCTGTGCATCGCGGTGTTCTGCGCGGTCGCGTTCTTCGTCGGCGCGGTGCTGCGCAACCTCCAGCTGCCCGCCATCGCCACCGTCCTGCTGGTGCTGTCCAGCATCCTGGTCGGCGCGGCGTGGCCCGCGGTGCTGGAGCAGTTCTCGGTCAAGCCGAACGCCAACGAGAAGGAAGCCGAGTCGATAAGCCGGAACATCGCCGCCACCAAGGAGGCGTTCGGGCTCACCGACGACAAGGTCGAGACGAAACCCTACGAGGGCAAGCAGAACGTCTCGCTGGAGGAGCTGAAGAGCGACCAGGCGACGCTGGGCAACGTCCGGCTGCTCGACCCGGCCGTGGTCTCCAAGACGTTCACCCAGTTCCAGCAGCTCCGGCCGTTCTACGCGTTCCCGGAGAAGCTCGACGTCGACCGGTACAAAGTGGACGGGGAGCTGAAGGACTACATCGTCGCCGTCCGCGAGCTCCAGACCTCGGGCATCCCGCAGGGCCAGCGCGACTGGATCAACCAGCACCTGATCTACACGCACGGCAACGGCATGGTCTTCGCCGAGGCCAGCCAGGTCAACTCGCCCGCCGACGACGGCGGCAACGGCGGCTACCCGGTGTTCCAGGTGGCCGAGGTCGACCCGAACGGGGACGGCAAGGTCAAGCCCGGCCCGTTCGGCGTGCAGCAGCCGCGCACCTACTTCGGCGAGCTGGGCAGCCAGTCGGACTACGCGATCGTCGGCGGGCGCGGCGAGGGCGCGCCGGGCGAGTACGACACCGACCGCACGCAGTACACCTACGACGGCAAGGGCGGTGTGCGGATCGGCGGCCTGTTCAACAAGCTGGTCTTCGCCGCCGCCTACGGCGAGCGGAACATCCTGTTCAACTCGGCCATCGGCGACGACTCGCGGATCATCTTCAACCGCCACCCGCGCGACCGCGTCTCGCAGGTGGCGCCGTGGCTGACCGTGGACGCCGACCCGTACCCGGCGGTGGTGGACGGCCGGATCACGTGGATCGTCGACGGCTACACGACGCTGGAGAACTACCCCTACGCGCGCCGCACGTCGCTGGCCTCGGCGACGAACGACTCGCTGCCCGGCGTCGCCCAGCAGCCCAACCGGGAGATCAGCTACATCCGCAACTCCGTCAAGGCCACTGTGGACGCCTACGACGGCACGGTGACGCTGTACGCGATGGACGAGAAGGACCCCGTCCTGAAGGCGTGGATGGGCGTCTTCCCCAACACCGTGCAGCCGAACAGCGCCATGTCGCAGTCGCTGCGCGAGCACCTGCGGTACCCGGAGGACCTGTTCAAGGTGCAGCGCGACACGCTGGCGCGCTACCACGTCGACCAGCCGCGCGACTTCTACTCCGGCGTCTCGTTCTGGGGCGTGCCGTCCGACCCGACCATCGACAACGTGACCTCGGTCGAGCAGCAGCAGCAGAACAGCCAGCAGGCCCGCGCCCAGCAACCGCCGTTCTACGTCCTGGCGGGTGATCCGACCGGCGACCCGAACAAGGTCAGCTTCCAGCTCACCAGCGCCCTGGTGCGGCAGAACCGCGAGTTCATGGCCTCGTACGTCAGCGTGCGGTCGGACCCGGACGACTACGGCCGGATAAGCGTGCTGACGTTGAACAACGAGGCCAAGGGCCCGCAGCAGATCCAGACCCAGTTCCTGACCTCGGGCGAGGTCAGCGGTGAGCTGAACCTGCTGACCCAGCGGCAGACCAACGTCGTCTACGGCAACCTGCTGACCCTCCCGGTCGGTGGCGGGCTGCTCTACGTGGAGCCCATCTACATCGAACGGGCCAGCCAGAACACCCAGTTCCCGCAGCTGTTCAAGGTCCTGGTCAGCTTCGGGGACAAGGTCGGGTACGCGCCGACGCTGAAGGACGCGCTGGAGGAGGTGCTGACCGGCGCGGCGGCGCAGCTGCCCGACCAGACCGGCACCACGCCGCCGACCAGCACGACACCGCCCACCAGCACGACGCCGCCCGGCAATGGCACCGGGCAGACGCCCGAGCTGCAGCAGGCCGTGAAGGACATCCAGTCCGCCCTGGCCGCCATCCGGACCGCCCAGGGCAGCGGTGACTTCGCCGCGCTGGGCAACGCCTACAAGGCGCTGGACGACGCGACCAAGCGGTTCGAGGCCGCCAGCGCGGCGGCCTCGCAGGCGCCGCCGTCGTCGGTGACCCCGTCACCGACGCCGACGGGCTGACCTGCGGCGCAGCGGTGGATCGGGTGGCCCGGAGCACGTCCGGGCCACCCGATTTGCACATCGGGGCGAACAGCGCGTAGAGTTCGGTTTACCAACGCGGGGTGGAGCAGCTCGGTAGCTCGCTGGGCTCATAACCCAGAGGTCGCAGGTTCAAATCCTGTCCCCGCTACAAAGTGGGAAAGCCTTGCCTGTGGAGTTCGCAGGCGGGGCTTTTTCGCATTTCACATCGGGGGCGCGGCCCCCGAACCCCGCGCAGGAGGGCTTCGCCCCCTGCACCCCCGGCCGGCTGGGCGCGTTTGCACGCGCGGGGGGTCGGGCGTGTTTGCGTGTGTGGGTGCGGTCGGGCGTGTTTCGTGTGTGGGTGAGGTCGGGCGTTTGCGCGTGGGGGTCCGGAGCTGGGGGAACCGGGAATCAGGGGGGGGGTGAG
>Ga0196958_10000110_pt1 | contig 29713 bp, 29 predicted proteins | sample S1v_10metaG_FD_148654 | JGI IMG/M metagenome (GOLD analysis project Ga0196958, IMG submission 148654) | Soil microbial communities from Anza Borrego desert, Southern California, United States - S1+v_10 | ecosystem: Environmental > Terrestrial > Soil > Desert | place: USA: California | collected... | reverse complement strand
CTGGAAACAAGGCCCTGCTCGTGATCGACGTCCAGCGCGGCTTCGACAAGCCCGTCTGGGGCCCGCGCGACAATCCCGGCGCGGAGGCCAACATCAAGGCGCTCGTGGACGCTTACCAGGAACGCGGGCTGCCGATCGTGCTGGTGCACCACGACTCCGTGCAGCCCGGCTCATCGCTGCGACCTGGCCAGGAGGGCAATCACTTCAAACCCGAACTCGACGGTGTGCGCGCGGATCTGGTGTTCGGCAAGAAGGTCAACTCGGCCTTCCACGGCGACATCGATCTCGACGGCTGGCTCAAGACCCGCGGTATCACTTCGTTCGTGCTCGCCGGTGTCCAGACGAACTTCTGCTGCGAGACCACCGCGCGCGTCGGCGGGAACCTCGGCTATGACGTGACTTTCGCGCTCGACGCCACCTTCACCTTCGACCTCGCCGGGCCGGACGGCAGCGTCCTGACCGCCGACGAACTGTCCAAGGCGACCGCGACGAACCTGCACGGCGGCGGGTTCGCCACGGTCACCTCGACGAAAGAGATCCTCGGGAGCCTTTGAAACCCCGGAAGCGCTTGGGTCGGGTTGGTCGCGAGTGGCGATTCGGGTTCCGGTGAGGGGTAAGGCAAATTTGGCGTACTGAAGTCGGAGGCAGGCGCGAAATCACTGAAGGGGCCTGCGTGACTTAACAATCCACAACGGACATCACGACCCCAGTGCCCGCTATGCCGCCGCCGTGGTTCTCTCTCGTGGGGTACATGAAGGCCTCCTTCCTTGCGCTAGGCGCAAGGAAGGAGGCCTTCATGTACCCCACGTCCACCAGGCGCACCGGCACGACCGACGAAATCCGACCCTCACCCTGTTGAAGTACGTGAAGGCATTTTCCCTGCCTTCAGCGTAGGGAGGGAGGCCTTCGCAGACCTGCGATCAGCCGAAGCCTGAATGCGGTAGATATCCGAGACACTCTTGGCCCTGAACGTCCTCACCACTCACGACCCTGTGCACGGCTGCACGAAGTGCTCAAATCGGGCACTGAGGCCCGCTCCGAAATTTCCCTGTGGGCGCCGGCTCCCTGTGGTGATCACACCATTCAAGGCTGCCACCCACACGACACCTTTGCCCTACCCCTCGACAACCCGAATCGCCGCTCACGACCACCTGTACCGACGCCTTCCCGCAGCCCTCCCTCAGGCCCGGTCGATGACCGCCTTGAGGAACCGCCGCGTCCGGTCGTGGTCCGGATCGTTGAACAGCTTGTCCGGGGTGGCGTCCTCCAGCACCTGTCCCTGGTCGAACATCATCACCCGATCCGAGACGTCCCGCGCGAACTGCATCTCGTGCGTGACACAGAGGATCGTGATGTCGGTGGACGCCGCGATCTCGCGCAGCACGCGCAGGACGTCGGCGACCAGTTCCGGGTCGAGTGCCGAGGTCACCTCGTCCAGCAGCAGTACGTCCGGCCGCATCGCGAGCGCGCGGGCGATCGCGACGCGCTGCTGCTGGCCGCCGGACAGCTGTGTGGGGTGCGCGTCCTTCTTGTCCGCGAGCCCCACCATTTCCAGCAGTTCGACGGCCCGCGCCTCGGCTTCGTCCCTGGTGACGCCGAGCGAGTGGATCGGCGCTTCGGTGATGTTGCGCAGCACGTTCATGTTGGGGAACAGGTTGAACTGCTGGAACACCATCCCGATCCGCTTGCGCGCCTGCCGCAGGTACTTCTCGTCCGCGGGCACCAGTTTTTCGCCGCGCTTCTTGTGACTCAGGTAGTCACCACAGACCTCGATAGTGCCGCCGTCGACCTTCTCCAGGGTCATCAGCAGCCGCAGGATCGTCGTCTTGCCGGACCCGCTCGGCCCGATCAGCGAGACGAATTCCCCTGGCGCGACGGTGAAATCGAGGTCCCGCAGCACCACGTGGTCCCCGTAGGACTTGGCCACCTGCGAGAACCGGATCATCGGGGAGTCAACTGTGGGCGGCACGACGCTCCAACCTTCTCACCAGAATCGAAGCCGGCAGGCTCACCAGCAGGAACAGCACCCCGGCCAGGGTGTACGGCTCGACGACGCGGAACGTTTCGGCGCCGACCTCTTTCGCCCGGTTGAGCACGTCGAGGACGCCGATCCCCAGCAGCAGCGGGACTTCCTTGAACAACGAGATCGTGTAGTTGCCCAACGCGGGCACCACTCGCGGCACCGCCTGCGGCAGGACCACGGCCGTCCACACCCGTGACCGCGGCAGGTTCAGCGCGGTCGCGGCCTCCCACTGTCCGCTCGGGACGGCTTCGATCCCGGCCCGGTAGACCTCCGCCGCATAGGTCGCGTAGTGCACGCCGAGCGCCACGACACCGGTGACGAACGGCGACATCGTGAATCCCGTCAGCGGTGGCACCAGGTAGAAGATCGCGAACACCTGGATCAGCAACGGAGTGCTGCGGACGAACTCGATGAACAGCGTGACCGCCTGCGACAACACGGGAATGCCCGTGCGGCGGATCAGCGCGAACACCAGCCCGAGCGCGTACGCGACGGCCGAGGCGAGCAGCGTGATCTCAACGGTGACCAGAAGCCCCTTCAGCAGCAGAGGAATCGAGTCGTAGGCCGCTTCCCAGCTCCAGTCCATCAGACGCCCCCCGCCGCGGCCGTCATCTTCGACGGTGCCCTGCCGAGACGCCGCGCCGCGGCCCGCTCCAGCGCCCGCATCCCGCTGGTGATCAGCAAGGCGATGAGCAGGTAGAGCACGAGTTCGGTACCGTAGATCCAGCCGATCTCGGCGCCGAACACCGGCCGCAGCAGTTCACCTTGCCGCGCCATCTCCGGGACGGCGATGAACGACAGCAGCGCGGTGCTCTTCAGCAACTGGATGAACAGGTTGTTCAACGGCGGCAGCATTTCCACGAACGCCTGCGGGAGGATCACCCGCCGCATCCGCTGAGCGGGTGTCAGGTTCAGCGCGATGGCTCCTTCGAACTGCGCCCGCGGGACCGAATTCACCGCGCCGCGCACGATCTCGGCGCCGTACGCGCCGTGATTGAGCCCGAGCACGAGAATCCCGGCGAACATCGGGACCAGTTGAAAACCGACCAGCACGGGCAGGACGAAATACAGCCAGAACAGCTGGACGACCTCGGAGGTGCCACGGAAGATCTCCACGTATAACCGTGAAATCCCCCGCACGAGCCGGGACGGCGATCTCAGCGCAAGCCCGGCGGCCAGGGAGAGCACCACGGTGAGCGCGATCCCGCCGAGGGCGGCGGTGACGGTCGCGGTCAGTCCACTGAGGACGGACGTGATGATGTGCGACACCGACGACGACATGACGTCAGCCCCGTTACACCGCGCAGAGTTTCTCGGTGGTGACGTCGGGCTTCGGCAAGTTCGCCGCCGAGAACCCGAACGGCGACACGATCTTGGTCCATTCGCCGCTGTCCTGCAGCTTCTTGAGCTCGGTGTTGAAGGCCTCACGCAAGGGGTTGTCGTCCTTACGGAAGACGAAGGCGCCGGCGGAAACGACCGGCTTGCCGTCCTTGATCGGATCGAAGCCGGGGGTGACCTCGGCTGCCGCGCCCGGATTCTTGCTCAACACGTCCTTGAGGGAGATGTCGGTGAGCGCGGCGCAGTAGACCCGGCCGTCGGTGACCGCGCGAAGCATGTTGTCCTGCGAATCGAGGGTGACGATCTGGTCCTCGGCGACACCGGAATCGGTGGCGTACCCCTTCTCCACGGCCGCCGAAAGCACGGCGACCTTGAGCTTCTTGGCCGCGATGTCCTCGAACTTGAGCACCTGCTGCGGATTCCCCTTGGGTACCAGCAAAGCGGTCAGCGCCGAGTAGTCGGGGATCGAGAAGGCCGCCGCGTCGCACCGCTCCTTCTTGATGTTCATCCCGGCCGCGACGATGTCGTACTTCCTGGCGTTGAGCCCGGGGATCAACTGGTCGAAGGAGACCGCTTCGGCTTCCACGTCGTCGATGCCCATGGCTTTGAAGACGGCTCGGGCGACTTCGGGGGCTTCCCCGGTGACCTTGCCGCCCTGGTCCGTGAAACCGTAGGGCGCTTCGTTCGCGATACCGATCTTGATCTTCTTCGCGTCCTTGGCCGACTGAAGTACGTTCCCCGATCCGGTCGACGTACACGCGGACAACAGAACCGGGCCGCCGATCGTCACCGCGCCCAGAACAGCCGACCGCCGGAAGAATTCTCGCCTCGACCACTCGCCGTGCGCCATTGCCGCACCCCTTTTCGATCAATCGGTTCAATCGAAACGTAGGGCGGGCACCTTTGTCCCGGCAATGCTAGCGGCTCGCCCACCAGCGGCCGTTACGGTACCGAGATTAACGGTGACGTTCAGTGCTCAGGCCGTGGCGCTCCCGCACCAATCCGACAATTCCGTCCATGATGTCGGTGAGTTCGTAGTCCTTCGGCGTGAACACCTTCGCGATCCCCCGCTCCAGCAGGAGCTTCTCGTCGTCGGGCGGGATGATGCCGCCGACGATGACCGGGATGTCGCCCGCGCCCGCGGCCCGCAAACCGTCCACGACCTGCGGCACCACCTCGAGATGCGAACCGGAGAGCACCGAAAGCCCGACCACGTGCACGCCCTCCTGGACGGCGGCCGCGACGATCTGCTCCGGCGTGAGCCGGATGCCCTGGTACACCACCTCGAAACCGACGTCACGCGCCCGGACGGCCACCTGTTCGGCACCGTTCGAGTGCCCGTCCAGACCGGGTTTGCCGACCAGGATCCGCAGCCGCTCGCCGAGCTCGGTGTTCGTCGCCTTGACCCTGTCGCGGACGCGGCGGAGTTCCTCGTTGCCCTCACCCGCGGCCGCCGAGGCGGAAACCCCGGTGGGAGCACGGTATTCGCCGAACACCTCGCGCAACGCCCCCGACCATTCACCGGTGGTGACACCGGCACGGGCGCACTCGATCGTCGCCTCGAACAGGTTTTCCGATGTCTTCGCGACGGTCTTCAGCTTCTCCAGCGCCGACTCGGCGGCCGCGCTGTCGCGGTGCGCCCGCCAGTCCTCGATCGCCGTGACGGCCTGCTTCTCGACGGCCGGGTCGATCGTTTCGATCGCCTTGGCGCCCTCGGCCTGCAACGGGGAAGGCTCCGTGGTCTCGAACTTGTTGACCCCGACCAGGATCCGCTCGCCGTTCTCCATACCGCGCCGGTATTCCGCGAGCGAGGCGACGAGTTGCGACTTCATGTAGCCGCTCTCGACAGCGGCGACCGCGCCACCGAGATCCCGCACCCGCGCGATCTCTTCGCGCGCGCCCGCCATGATCTCGTCGACCTTGGCCTGGATGACGTGCGAGCCGTCGAAGATGTCCTCGTACTCCAGCAAGTCGGTCTCGAACGCGAGCACCTGCTGCATCCGCAGCGCCCACTGCTGATCCCACGGCCGGGGCAGGCCCAGCGCCTCGTTCCACGCGGGCAGCTGGATCGCGCGGGCCCTCGCACCGCGGGAAAGCGAGACCGCGAGCATCTCCAGCACGATGCGCTGGACGTTGTTCTCCGGCTGCGCCTCGGTCAGTCCCAGCGAGTTGACCTGCACGCCGTAACGCAACCGCCGCGCCTTCGGATCCGTGACGCCGTACCGATCACGGGTGATTTCGTCCCACAGCGCGGTGAACGCGCGCATCTTCGACATCTCTTCGACGAACCGCACACCGGCGTTGACGAAGAACGAGATCCGCGCGACCACCTTGGCCATGTCGGCCTGCTCGACCTGCCCGGAATCCCGCACCGCGTCGAGGACGGCGATGGCGGTGCACAACGCGTACGCGACCTCTTGCGTCGGCGTCGCGCCGGCCTCCTGCAGGTGATAACTGCAGATGTTGATCGGATTCCACTTCGGCACGTGGTGCACGGTCCACGCGATCATGTCGGTGATCAGGCGGAGACTCGGGCCCGGCGGGAAGATGTAGGTGCCGCGGGAGAGGTATTCCTTGATGATGTCGTTCTGCGTCGTGCCGGTGAGCTTGGCCAGCACCTCGTCCACGTCACGGCCCTCGGCTTCGGCCTGCTCGCGTGCCACGGAGACGTAGAGCGCCAGCAGCCACATGGCCGGCGCGTTGATCGTCATCGACGTGTTGGCCTCGGCGAGCGGGATGCCGTCGAACAGGCGCCGCATGTCGCCGATATGCGAGATCGGGACACCGACCTTGCCGACCTCACCCTTGGACAGCTGGTGATCCGGGTCGTACCCGGTCTGCGTCGGCAGATCGAAGGCGACCGAGAGACCGGTCTGTCCCTTCGCGAGGTTGCGGCGATACAGCTCGTTGGACGCGGCCGCGGACGAGTGGCCCGCGTAGGTCCGCATCACCCAGGGGCGGTCCCGTTCACGGTCCGTGGGATAGGGCACGGTACACCTCCGGCACTGGACGACCGCCTGAGTGTACCGGCCGGTAACATCGGCCGCGCAGTTGAATCGGACACAGTCGGGTCATTCTCCGGCGACTGATTCGTGGCGCTGCCGCGCCTCGTCCACCGCTTTCGCGAGCTTCTCCCGCACTTTCGCCACATCGCTGACACCCACAAGAATGACCGGCGCCTCGCGGTCCTTCCCGGTGCCCGCACCGAAGTTCGCCGAAGCCCACGCCAGCACGCCGAGCTTGCCGAAGGTGATCGTCCCGGTCTTGCCGGGCCCCGGGGTGACGACGGGATCGGCCAGCCCCGCCAGCTCCTTGAACTTTTCCTTGCGGCGAACCAGCGAGCTGGTCTCGATGACCCGGCTGTCCGTCACGGCGTAGGTCGTCGACGCGAGCCTGAGGTAGCGGATCAGCGGCCTGCCGACGGAATGGAACACACCCGCGACGGTGAGCACGGCCCACGCGGCCACGTGGAACGCCGTGTCGTGGTTGCCCGAAAAGAACAACGTGACACCGCCGAGCCAGAGCAGGCCGACAGGGACGTTGAAGTAGTCGCCGGGATTGAAGAGGGGCCTGCGCACCGGCTGCCCGGCCCAGATGACCCGTTCGCCTGGAAGGAGGTCGATCTGCCCCTCATGCATGCCACGGCACCCTACCCGTCCGCGAGGCGGGCGAGGAGTGTCCGTTCGTCGGTTGCCGACGGGCCGAACGGACCTCGATACAGGAGTGGACAGCCCGCTTCTTCCCGCCGGCCAGGCCTTGCCGGAATCGAGACCGGGCACTGTGACCGAAATCCGGGAGACTCCCCCGCATGCGGCGTCTAGCGTGAGTGACCGTGACCTGGAGTTCGTACAGCAGCTACCTGCTCATCGTCGTCCTGATCGTCCTCGCGCCGGGGCCGGACACGATGATCATGCTCAAGAACTCGCTGTCCGGTGGCACCCGCGGCGGTTTCCTCGCCACGGCGGGGATTTTCGTGGCCAACACCGTCCAGGGCACCGCGGCCGCGCTCGGCCTCGGCGTCGTCATCGCGCAGTCCCAGCCGGTGTTCGTGACGCTGAAGTGGGTCGGCGCCGCGTACCTCGTCTTCCTCGGTTTCCAGGCGCTGCGCGGCGCGTGGCGAGGCGACTATTCCGGTGTCGCGGCCGTGAAGCAGCAGGGAGCGACCGGATTCCGCCGCTTCCGCGAAGGTTTCCTCTCCAACATCACCAACCCCAAGGTGCTCGTGCTGTACCTGTCCGTGCTGCCGCAGTTCCTCGACCCCGTGACGACGTCGGCGTGGCACGCGCTGCTCCTCGCCTACACCGTCGCGGTGCTGGGCGCGATCTGGCTGATGACGCTGCTGTTCTTCGTGCACCGCGTGCGCACCTGGCTGGAACGCCGCAAGGTCCGCCGAGCGCTCGACGGCGTCACCGGGACGGCACTGGTCGGCTTCGGCGCCGCGCTCGTGCTCGAGTGACGAACCCGCGCTACCGGCCGGGCCGGTCCGCTGACCGCGGGCGGTGCCCCGGTCTTCGCCGGAACCCGGCGGCACGTGACCTACGGTCTGCTCAAGCCCGGTCGGGTTCGCCCGTGACGCGCTCGATCCGGGCGCCGAGGCGGTTCAGGTTCTCCACGAAATGCGGGTATCCGCGGTCGATGTGGAAGACGTCCCAGACCTCGGTGACACCGTCGGCGCACAGCCCGGCCAGCACCAGCCCGGCGCCGGCGCGGATGTCCGCGGCCCACACCGGAGCGCTCGAAAGCTTCTCCACGCCGCGGACGACGGCGTGGTGCCCGTCGGTGCGCGCGTCGCCGGAAAGCCGCATCATCTCTTCGATGAACCGGAACCGGGCCTCGTAGATGTTCTCCGTGATCATCGACGTGCCTTCGGAGACCGCCGACAACGCCACCGCGAACGGCTGCAGGTCGGTCGCGAAACCGGGGTACGGCAGCGTCACCCAGTCGACGGCCTTCGGGCGCTCGTTCTGGACGATGCGGAAACCCTTGCCGTCGAACGTCTCGACCTCGGCGCCCGCCAGGCGGAGCTTGTCGAGGACCAAGTCGAGGTAGTGCGGGTTGACGCCGCGGACGGTCAGGTCGCCCCTGGTCATCGCGGCGGCGAACGCCCAGGTCGCGCCGACGATCCGGTCACCGATCACGCGGTGCTCGGTGGGGTGCAGCTTCTCGACGCCCTCGACGGTGAGCGTCGAGGTGCCCGCGCCTTCGACCTTCGCGCCCATTTGGGTCAGCATCGTGCAGATGTCGACGATCTCGGGCTCGCGTGCGGCGTTGTCGATGACCGTGGTGCCCTCGGCGAGCACGGCGGCCATCAGGATGTTTTCGGTGGCGCCGACGCTCGGGAAGTCCAGCCAGATCTGCGCGCCGCGCAGCCCGTCGGCCTTCGCCACGACGCAGCCGTGCTCGATGGTGCTGGTGGCGCCCAGCTTGCGCAGGCCGTTCTGGTGCATGTCCAGCGGACGGGAACCGATCGCGTCACCGCCCGGCAGCGCGACGACAGCCTGCTTGAGCCGTCCGACGAGGGGACCCAGGACGCACACCGACGCGCGCAGCTTGCCCATCGCGGCCGAATCGGCCCGGTGCGACAGCTCCGCCGGAGTGGTGATCCTGGCGGTGTCACCGTCGATGACGACGTCGCAGCCGACACTGCGCAGGACGTCGCCCATCAGGGGGACGTCCAGGATCTGGGGGCAGTTCGTGATGGTCGTCGTACCTTCGGCCAGCAGGGCCGCGGCCATCAGTTTCAAGACGCTGTTCTTGGCCCCGACCACGTCGACCTCGCCGACCAGCCGTGCTCCGCCGTGCACGTCGAAGTGCTCGCTCATGGGCGCCAATCATGCCCTCTCGCCCGGATTTGCCTTACGCCGGGCCGGTAGAGTCGGCTTCATGGTCGTTCGAATCAACCGCGTGTACACGAAGGTCGGCGACAACGGCACCACGGCACTCGGCGACGGTTCCCGCGTGCCCAAGACCTCGCCGCGGCTGTCCGCGTATGCCGACGTCGACGAAGCCAACTCCGTCATCGGGCTCGCGCTCGCGATGGGCGGTCTCTCCGAGGAGATCACGCAGGTGCTGCGTGCGGTGCAGAACGATCTGTTCGACGTCGGCGCGGATCTGTGCGCGCCGATCGTGGAAAACCCGCCGTACGAACCGTTGCGCATCACCGAGCGCTACATCGAGCGGCTGGAAGGCTGGTGCGACGAGTTCAACGAGCGCGTGCCGAAGCTGACGTCGTTCATCCTGCCGGGTGGCACCCCGGGCGCGGCGTTCCTGCATCAGGCCCGCACGGTCGCGCGACGGGCCGAGCGTTCCGGCTGGGCACTGTTCGAGGCCGAGCAGGCCATGACGAATCAGCTGGCGATCAAGTACCTGAACCGGCTCTCGGACTTGCTGTTCATCCTGTCGCGGCTGGCGAACCCGGACGGTGACATCCTCTGGCAGCCCGGCGGCGCCTCCTGACGACGCGATTCGGCACCTGGTCGCGGTCGTTGCGCGGGCGAGTACCGCGACCAGGTGCCGAATCGCGTGCTGGTCAGAAGTTCAGCCCTGTTCCTGCGCTGCCCAATAACGCTCGAGGTCGACTTCGGGCGTGCCGTCCTTGCCCGGGTCGATCGCCTTCATCGTGATCGTGTCCTCCAGGGACACGGCCTCGGGAAGGTGGCTCCAGCGGTTCGTGTCCTCGCTTTGAGTCATAGACCGAGAATAGACGTGAAGCACGCCGGGAACCCGGTAGAAATGCCGCTTCGTGATGATCCCATGTTTCGAGGGCGCATTCAGCCGACTAAACGCCCCAGGAACTGCGAAGCGCGGCGAGGGCGTCATGGAAGCCGGGGAAGGTCTTCTTCACGCATCCCGGGTCGTCCAGCGTGATCCCCGGTGTCCGCAGACCCGTGACACTGAACGCCATCGCGATCCGGTGGTCCCGCCGGCACTGCACCGAAGTCCCCGTCGGCACACCAGGCCGGATCTCGATCCAGTCCCGCCCGGTCTCCACCGAGACGCCCATCGCGCGCAGGTTCTCCTCGCACGCCGCCAGCCGGTCGCATTCCTTGATCCGCGTGTTGTAGACGTCCTCGATCCGCACCGGCCCGTCCGCGAAGGGCGCGATGGCCGCGAGCGTGGGCACGGTGTCGGAGATGTCGCGCATGTTCACCGTGACGCCGCGCAGCCCGCCGGTCCCGGTCACGGTCACGGCGTCCGAACCCACCTCGACCTCCGCGCCCATCCGCCGCAGGACGTCGACGAAGGCCAGGTCGCCCTGCAGAGCGCCCTCGCCGAGGCCCGGCACGGTCACGGAATTGCCGGTCAACGCGGCGGCCGCGAAGAAGTAGCTGGACGTCGAGGCGTCGGGCTCGATCTCGTAGCGGCAAGCCCGGTACGGCGTGGGCGGTACGACGAACGTGTCGCCGTCCCGCACCACCTCGACGCCGAAGCGCCGCATCATGGCGATGGTGATCTCGACGTAGGGCACCGAAACGAGGTCGGTCACGGTGATCCGCAGTCCCTCGGCGGTCAGCGGCCCGGTGAGCAGCAACGCGGTCAGGAACTGGGAGGACAGCCCGGCGTCCAGCGTCAGTTCCCCGCCCTTGATCCCGGCGGCCCGCACGACCAGCGGATGGTGCCCCGGCGAGCCTTCGAAGGTCAGGTCGACGCCCAGTTCCCGCAACGCGTCGGTCAGCGGCCCCAGCGGCCGGGCGCGCATCTGCTCGGAGGCGTCGAAGCGGAAGGTGCCGTGCCCGGCGGCGGCCAGTGCGGGCAGGAAACGCGCGGTGGTGGCGCCGTCGCGGCAGAAGACGTCCGCGCGGTCGACTGCGGGACCCTCGGGCCTTCCCTCGATCGTCCACTCGCCGGAAGCGCGGGAGACCTGATAGCCGAGGTCGAGGAGACCTTCGGCGAAGCCCTCGGAGTCATCCGAACGCAGCGGCCTGCTCAGCACGGTCGTCCCGTGGGCGGCGGCCGCGAGGAACAGGCCTCGGGCGGTGATCGACTTCGAACCGGGGATGTCGACGATGGTCACGGCGTGAGCATACGGCGTGCCGGAACGGCGAACTCACGTGATCAGAGGCGTGACTCGCGTGATTGGACGCGGAACTCGCGTGATCAGAGGCGTAACTCGCGTGCTCAGGAGGCGCGCGGGAGGCGGCGCCCGGGTGGGGCCGACTCGAGCCAGGAGAGGAAACCGGTGAGGGCGCCGGGGCCCATCGCCATCTCGATCGCCTCCTGCGTGGCGGATTCACACCGCAGGACGATCGAGCCGTCGGGGACGGCGTACGCCTCCGTGCCGGAGGGATCGCGCCGGTCCGCGATCTCCATGCTCGCCCGCTGGAAGACGCGGTCCGGGCCGGTCCGCAGGCTCCACACCCGGAACCAGACGAACTCGTCGCCCTCGTAGCGGCCCAGCCCCAGATGCCAGCTGGACCGCGCCTCGTCCGGACGCCACCGCAGCGCGACGCTCACGCCGCCACCGCGGCGCATCCGGACCCACCGCAACGAATACCAGGCCGCGACGACGGCCAGGACGGTCAGGGCCCCGAGAACACCCACGGCGATTTCCACGGCCCGGCCCCTGTCCTTCGCCCGGTCAGACTGACTGACCGGCCGCGCGGAGCTGGGCGGTCGCCCTGGCCCGCTCTTGCTCGTCGTCGCCGCTCAGCGCCTTCTTGGCCGCATCGACGTCGATCTCGTGCGAAAGCTCCGCGCTTTCGGCGAGGACGCTCACGCCGGTCGCGGTGACCGACAGGAATCCGCCGTGCACCGCGGCGGTCACGGTCTCGCCGTCCGTGGTCGTCACCTTGACGACGCCACCCTCGACGAGCTGACCGAGTACAGGCTCGTGACCGGCCATGATGCCGATCTCGCCCTCGGTGGTCTGCGCCACCACGAACGTGGCGGTACCGGACCAGAGACGGCGCTCGACGGCTACCAGCTCGACAGAAATCTCAGCCACGTAGCTTCCCTTCATTTCAGGTGCTGGCACCGAGTGTAATAGTCAACGATCCCGGTATGCGAACGACGGGACCGGTGTCCACAGTAGACACCGATCCCGCCGCTCGCCGGAACATCACTTCTTGGTGATTTCCTTGTACTTCTTCTCGAGGTCTTCGAGGCCACCGATACCCAGGAACGCCTGCTCCGGGTAGTGGTCGAAGTCGCCCTTGCTGATGCGGTCGAACGACTCGATGGTCTCCGACAGCGGCACGGTCGAGCCCGGGATGTTCGTGAACGCCTCGGCGACCAGCATGTTCTGCGACAGGAACCGCTCGATGCGGCGCGCGCGCTGCACGGTGAGCTTGTCCTCTTCCGAGAGCTCGTCCATCCCGAGGATCGCGATGATGTCCTGCAGCTCCTTGTACTTCTGCAGGATCCGGATGACCTCGGAGGCCACCCGGTAGTGCTCCTCGCCGACGATGGCCGGGTCGAGGATGGTCGACGTCGACGCCAGCGGGTCCACCGCCGGGAAGATGCCCTTCTGGAACACCGACCGCGAAAGCTCGGTGGTGGCGTCCAGGTGGGCGAACGTCGTGGCCGGGGCCGGGTCGGTGTAGTCGTCCGCGGGGACGTAGATCGCCTGCATCGAGGTGATCGAACGACCACGGGTCGAGGTGATCCGCTCCTGGAGCTGACCCATCTCGTCGGCCAGCGTCGGCTGGTAACCCACGGCCGAAGGCATGCGGCCCAGCAGGGTCGACACCTCGGAACCGGCCTGGGTGAACCGGAAGATGTTGTCGATGAAGAGCAGCACGTCCTGGTTCTGCACATCGCGGAAGTACTCCGCCATGGTCAGCGCGGACAGCGCGACCCGCATACGGGTGCCCGGCGGCTCGTCCATCTGACCGAAGACGAGGGCGGTGTCGTTGATGACGCCGTCCTCGGACATCTCCAGGAAGAGGTCGTTGCCCTCACGGGTGCGCTCGCCGACCCCGGCGAACACCGAGGTGCCACCGAAGTTCCGGGCGACACGGGTGATCATCTCCTTGATGAGCACCGTCTTGCCGACGCCGGCACCGCCGAACAGGCCGATCTTGCCACCCTGCACGTACGGGGTCAGCAGGTCGACGACCTTGAGGCCGGTCTCCAGCATCTCCGTCTTGCCCTCGAGCTGGTCGAAGGACGGCGGGTTGCGGTGGATGCCCCAGCGCTCGAGGTCGTCGCCGTAGCCGGGCTCGTCGAGGCACTCGCCGAGCGCGTTGTAGACGTGGCCCTTGACCTTGTCGCCCACCGGCACGGTGATGGGGCCACCGGTGTTGGTGACCTCGGCGCCACGGACGAGACCGTCCTGCGGCTGGAGCGAGATGGTGCGGACGAGGTTGTCACCGAGGTGGCTGGCGACCTCGAGCGTCACCGTCTTGCGCAGCTGCTCGAACTCGATTTCGACCTTGAGCGCGTTGAACTGGTCGGGAACGGAACCGCGCGGGAATTCGACGTCGACGACCGGGCCGGTCACCGAGACGATGCGCCCCTTGGCACGGGCTTCAGTACTGGTCATCAGTCATCACTTCCTGCTGCGGTGAGAGCGTTCGCCCCACCGACGATTTCGGAGATCTCCTGGGTGATCTGCGCCTGGCGGGCCTGGTTCGCCTCCCGCGTCAGCGTGTTCACCAGTTCGTTCGCGTTGTCCGAGGCCGCCTTCATCGCGGTGCGGCGGGCGGCGAGTTCGGACGCGGCCGATTCGAGCATCGCCGCGAAGATCCGCGTTTTGAGGTACTTCGGCAGCAACGCGGCGAGCAGCTCCTCGGCGTTGGGCTCGAACTCGTAGCCCGGCAGCAGACCTTCGGGCTTCTCCTCGTCGCCCTCGGTGTACTCGACCTCGAGGGGCGCGACTCGCTTGGCTGTCGGACGCTGGGTGAGCATCGAGACGAACTCGGTGTAGACGACGTGGATCTCGTCGACACCCAGCATGCCGTCGGCGTTGCCCTCCTCGTCGTCGGCGCCGTTCAGGAACGACTCGACGATGAGCTCACCGACCTCCGCGGCGTTGACGTAACCGGGCTGGTCGGAGAAGCCCGTCCAGCTTTCGGTCACCTCGCGGCCACGGAACCGGTAGTAGCTCAGGCCCTTGTTGCCGGTCACGTACAGCACCGGCTCCTTGCCCTGCTCACGCAGCAGCGTGAGGAGTTCCTCGGTCGCCTTCAGCACGTTGGAGTTGTACCCACCGCACTGGCCCTTGTCGCTGGTGATCACGAGGACCGCCGCGCGCTTCGGGTCGGGGCGCTCGACCAGCAACGGATGGTCGAGGTTGACCGAGGCGCCGGCCAGGGCCGAGAGCACCTTCGTGATCTCGTCCGAATAGGGCCGGGACGCCGCGACCTTCGCCCGCGCCTTGGTGATCCGCGCGGTGGCGATGAGCTCCATCGCCTTGGTGATCTTGCCGATGGACTTGGTCGCCTTGATACGCGACCGGAGTTCTCGGAGTTGTGCGGCCATGAGCTACCAGCTCACTTCTTCGGTGCGGGCTTGTTGACCTTGACGGTCTCCTGCCCGACCTTCTCGGCGGCCATCGCGTCGGAGACCTCGACGAGGCTCTTGCCTTCGGCGGTGGTGAACTCCTTCTTGAACTCGTTCACCGCGTCGACCAGGCCGCTGGCGGTCTCGTCGGAGAACTTGCCCGACTCGCGGATGTCCTTGAGGAGCTCGCCGTTCCGACGCCGTGCCGACTCGAGGAACTCGTGGTTGAAGCGGCGCACGTCCTCGGTCGGGACCGAGTCGTAGTGCCCGTTGGTGCCGAGGTACACCGTGACGACCTGCTCCTCGACCGGGATCGGCGAGTACTGCGGCTGCTTGAGCACCTCGTACAGGCGGGCACCGCGCTCGAGCTGCGCCTTCGACGCGTCGTCGAGGTCCGAGGCGAAGGCCGCGAAGGACTCCAGCTCACGGTACTGCGACAGGTCGATACGGAGCGAACCCGAAACCGACTTCATCGCCTTCACCTGCGCGGCACCACCCACGCGGGAAACCGAGATACCCACGTCGATGGCCGGGCGCTGACCGGCGTTGAACAGGTCCGACTGGAAGAAGCACTGACCGTCGGTGATCGAGATGACGTTGGTCGGGATGTAGGCCGACACGTCGTTCGCCTTGGTCTCGATGATCGGGAGACCGGTCAGCGAGCCCGCGCCCAGCTCGTCCGAGAGCTTCGCGCACCGCTCGAGAAGACGGGAGTGCAAGTAGAAGACGTCGCCGGGGAAGGCTTCACGGCCCGGCGGGCGACGCAGCAGCAGCGAGATCGCGCGGTACGCGTCGGCCTGCTTGGTCAGGTCGTCGAACACGATGAGGACGTGCTTGCCCTCGTACATCCAGTGCTGGCCGATGGCCGAGCCGGTGTACGGCGCGATCCACTTGAAGCCGGCGGAGTCCGACGCGGGGGCCGCGACGATGGTGGTGTACTCCATCGCGCCGGCGTCCTCGAGGGACTTCTTGACCGCGGCGATCGTGGAACCCTTCTGGCCGACCGCGACGTAGATGCAGCGAACCTGCTTCGACGGGTCGCCGGAGTCCCAGTTGGCCTTCTGGTTGATGATCGTGTCCACCGCGACGGCCGTCTTACCGGTCTTGCGGTCACCGATGATCAGCTGACGCTGGCCACGGCCGATCGGGGTCATCGCGTCGATCGCGGTGATACCGGTCTGCAACGGCTCCGACACCGGCTGGCGCTCGACCACCGAAGCGGCCTTGACCTCCAGCGGGCGGCGGCCGGTGGTCTCGATCTCGCCGAGGCCGTCGATCGGGGCGCCCAGCGGGTTCACGACGCGGCCGAGGTAGCCCTCGCCGACCGGAACCGAAAGGACCTGCCCGGTCCGCTTGACTTCCTGGCCTTCGACGACGGTCTCGAAGTCACCGAGGATCGCGGCACCGATGGAGCGCGCGTCGAGGTTCAGCGCGACACCGAGGACCCCGCCGGGGAACTCGAGCAGCTCGTTGGCCATCGCCGAGGGAAGCCCCTCGATGTGGGCGATACCGTCACCGGCGTCGATGACGACGCCGACTTCTTCCCGGCTCACGTCCGGGGCGTAACTCGAGACGTAGTTCTCGATCGCGCTACGGATCTCATCCGAGGAGATCGTCAGCTCCGCCATTTCAATCCCGCTCTCGCTTCGTTCGTGCCAGTGTGCAAAGTCGTAGTTGTGGGGTCAGCTCGCCAAGCGGCGGCGCAGGGCGTCGATCCGCCCCGCGGTGCTGCCGTCGATGACCTCGTCGCCGACGCGGACGACCAGTCCGCCGCCGAGCCGAGGGTCGATCTCGACGTGCAGCGCGAGCTGCCGCCCATAGAGGGCGTTGAGCTCCTCGCCCAGTTTGGCCTGCTGTTCGCCGGACAGCGCGCTCGCACTGGTCACGCGCGCGACCGAGCGTTCACGGCGTTCCGCGGCCAGTTTGATCAGCAGCTCGAGCGCGTTGGCGACGCCGCGCCCCTTGGCGCGCAGGACGACCTGCTCGACCAGGGTTTCGGTGACCACGTCCACCTTGTCGGCGAACAGGGTGCGGACGAGGGCCCGCTTCGCCTCGGCGGGAGCGGCCGGTTCGGACAGTGCCCGTTCGAGCTCCGGCTGCCCCGCGACGATACGGCTGACGCGGAACAGCTGGTCCTCGACCGTGCTGATGTTCCCGGACTTCTCCGCACTGGTGAACAGCGCCGAGCGGCCGAGGGCCTCGACGCCGTCGGTCAATTCGCGCGGGCTCGACCAGCGACTGCCCGCCACGGTGTCGAGCACCTGCAGGGCCGGCTCGGAAACCTTGCCCGCGAGGATCCCGCGGACGAAACCGATCCGGGCTTCGGACGATGCCGACCCGTCGGCGACGGCCCGGCGCAGGCCGATCTCCCGGTCCAGCAGGGTGACGACCGAAAGCAGCTCGTCGCCGACCGTCGCCGGGTCGGTACCCGCGGCGGCCAACACCTCGCCGAGCCTGTTCTCGGCGAGGTCGAGCGCTTCACGGCTCGCAGCATGCAGCGTCATTCTGGTCTACTTCCCCGCTCCGAGGCCGGCACCATTGGCGCCCGCGGTCTCCAATTCGGCCAGGAACCGGTCCACGGTGCCACGACGACGCGTCTCGTCCTCGAGGGCTTCGCCGACGATCCGGCTGGCCAGCTCGACGGAGTTACGGCCGAGTTCGGCACGCAGCTCGGCGATGATCTGCGCCTTCTGGGCCTGTAGCTGGGCCTGCCCCTGTGCGACGATGCGCTGGGTCTCGGCCTCGGCCTCGGCCCGCAGCTCCACCTTGATCTGCTCGGCTTCGAGCCGGGCGTCGTCGCGGATCTTCGCGGCTTCGGAACGGGCTTCCGCCAGCTGCGCCTTGTACTGCGCGAGGTTTTCCTCGGCTTCGGCCTGCGCCTTCTCTGCCCTTTCGATGCCGCCCTCGATCAGCTTGCTCCGCTCCTCGTACATCGCCTCGAAACGAGGGACGACGTACTTCTTGAGCACCCACAGCAGCAGGAGGAAGGCGACGAACCCGAGGATCAGCTCGGGAATGTGCGGCAGGATCGGGTTGGTTGCCCCATCAGCGGCGGCCAACACCAATTCGGTCTTCAGCACAACGTCTCCTTAAGCGAGATGAGCTAACGACAACTCAGCTGGTGGAGGCGAGGAAGTAGACGACGATACCGATCAGCGCGAGCACCTCGACCAGCACGAAGGTGGAGAAGGCGATGCTCTGCAGCTTGCCCTGCGCCTCCGGCTGACGGGCGGTGCCGTTGATGACCGCGGCGAAGATCAGACCGACGCCGAGGCCGGGCCCGAGGGTACCGAGACCGTAACCGATGGCGGCGAGGCCAGGGTTGATGCTGGTGGCGGCCTCGGCGGCCTGCGCAAGAACGATGTTGCTCACGTGCGTTTCCCTTCAAACTCGGTCCGCGCGACTCACGCGGATCGGGGGCTTTGGTGTTCTCTCAGTGCTCCGACGCCAGTGCGGCGCCGATGTACCCTGCGGCCAGGAATGCGAAGATGTACGCCTGCAGGATCTGGATGAATGCCTCCAGGAACGTCATCGCGATGGCGAAGAGGAACCCGACCGGCGAAGCGAGTTTCACCAGACCTTCACCGTCGGTCAGCAGGAAACTGCCGCCAAGAGCGAAGACCATGATGATGAGGTGCCCGGCGAACATCGCCGCGAAGACCCGGATCGCCAATGTGGCGGGGGCGATGAAGAACTTCTGCGCGAACTCGATGAGCGCGTACAGCGGCATGACGAACCACGGCACGCTCGACGGCGCCAGTTCCTTCTTCAGGTAACCACCGAGACCATGGCGCTTGATACCGACGTAGTGGTACACCGGGTAAACGACAAGGAACGCGAGTGCGAGCGGGAACCCGATTCGCGACATGGTCGGGAACTGAAAGAACGGAATGATCCCGAAGAAATTGTTCACCAGTACGAAGGTGAACAGCCCCAGGATCAGCGGAATGAACGGCTTGAAGTCCTTCGAGCCGATCTGGTCCCGCGCGATGTTGTTACGGCCGAAGCCGTAAATCGACTCGGCGAAGAACTGTCCCTTACCGGGAACGACCTTCAGCCTGCGCGAGGCGATCAGGAAAAATGCGGCGATGATGACCACGGACATGATCACCAGCAGCATCGGCTTGGTGAAGCTCAGCCAATAGCCGGAGCCGAACAACGGCGGCAGGTTGAAGTCCGCAATGCCAGGTGGCTTGAACTCCGCACCCTCGGCTAGTACCAGCGCGCCCACTGGGCTCCTTCCGGTTCTCCCGGCCGGCGTTCACTCCGCCGGGGGAATCGTCACGATCTGGACTTAACGTACCCGACACGTGTCGGGCCGTCGGAGGCGGCCACCCCACGATGTGCTGAACATGGCTTCACGTTCCGCACACGAGGATTCTCGATGCGATACTCCCGGAGGACAGACGCCTACCAGCGGGTAAGAGGGGACGATCCAACTCCGTCGCCACACTGCTGTTCGGGGTTCGCCATCGGGAGCAGGCGACCGAGGCCGCCGCCCATACGCGGACCATATCAGCCGCTTCCCAGGCACCGTACAGGCGTACTACTTTGACCCGATCGGGCGAGGACCTAGGTCCGGCCCAGGTCAGGACCTTGGTCCCGGTATCAGCGGGAAGCGGGGATGATCGTCGGGATCTTGACCTTGCGGAACGCCGCGAACTCCACCCCGGCGGCCAGGAGGATGCCTGCGATCATGGTGATCCCGAGCGACATCGGGTGCACGACGGACACGCCGCGCAGCAGCGACAGCGCTCCGAAAAGAATGAGAACCTTGGCGATGTAGCCACTGAGAGTGATCGCCAGCACGAACATCGGGTCCAGTCCCGCGCAGAACCGCATCATGCCCAGCGTCGCGAGCGCGGAAACGATGGCAAGCACGCCGCCGATGACCGAGCCGACCAGTCCCGGCATGCCGTTGAGGACCGTGAAGAGCACGACACAGAGCACGACGGCGGCCGGGACCACTTTCAGGGAAGCCTTGGTCATCGCGTTGGCCGCCTGCAGAACCACCTTGGCGTGGGGGTTCTCCTCCACCTCGACGGTCTTATCGGTCTCGCTCACAGAAACTCCCTGGTCGTCTAAGCAAGCCAGTGTAGGCCTGTACCGATCCCGGACTTCAGGCAGTCCGGTTCCGAGATCGCAGCCTGGGAATGACGGAGACCAAGGTGGCCAGCAGGAAGCCGAATCCGACAATCCAGAAAACCGCGACACTGTCGAAGAGCGTCACCGACACCGCCCCGAACGCGAGCAGGCCAGCCCACAAGTAGATGAGCAGTACCGCGCGACGCTGGGAATGGCCGATCTCCAGCAGGCGGTGGTGCAGGTGCATCTTGTCCGCGGCGAACGGGCTCTCGCCGCGACGGGTACGGCGGATGACCGCCATGATCAGGTCCAGCAGCGGTACGAACAGGACCGCGGCGACCACGACGAGCGGTGAGAGCAGCGCGAGCGCGTCCTTGCCGCTGAACTGCGGATACGGCACGCGGCCCGACGCGGACGTCGTCGCGCCCGCCAGCATGAGGCCGATCATCATCGAACCCGAGTCGCCCATGAAGATCTTCGCGGGCTGGAAGTTGTACGGCAGGAAGCCGAGACAGGCTCCGGCGAGCGTGGCGGCGATGAGGGCGGGCGGGTACGCGCCGACGTCACCGCCCGAGGAATCGAGCAGGCCGAGGGAGAAGGAGCACGTCGCCGCGGCGGCGATGAAGCCGAGACCGCCGGCGAGCCCGTCGAGGCCGTCGACGAAGTTCATCGCGTTGACCATGACGACCACCAGTACGACGGTCAGCAGCGCGCCCTGGTTCTTGTCCAGCACCAGCACCTGGCCGAAGGACTCGCCACCGCCGCCCCACGGCACCCAGAACGACACCCACTGCACCCCGAAGATCACCAGGATCCCGGCGCACATGACCTGGCCGGCCAGTTTCGTCCAGGCGTCCAGTTCGAACCGGTCGTCGAGGGCGCCGATCAGGGAGATCACCCCGGCCGCGAGCAGGACGCCCAGCGAGTCGAAGGAGAAGTCGAAGCCGCGGCTCAGCGCGGGCAACTGGTGCGCGAGCCCCATCGCGGCGGCGACCCCGAGGAAGATGCCGATGCCGCCCATCCGCGGGATCGGGGTGACGTGGACGTCGCGGGCCCGCGGGTTGGCGATCGCGCCGATCCGGATCGCGACCCGGCGCACGACGCCGGTGAGCAGGAAGGTCACGGCCGCCGCGGTGAGGGCGACGAGGATGTACTCCCGGATCGGGAGGCCTTGCGTAGGAGGCATGATGCGTTACGCCGCCGAGGTCCAAGTCACTCGAACACGCTACCGCGCCAGGGGGATACGGCGGCCAACGGTCCTGCCCCGCGGCGATCGGCCACGGGTGTGCCGTCCATCCGATCACGCGAGTCGCCCGACAAAGCACGCGTGTCGTCCATCCGATCACGCGACGCTCAGGCGAGTGACTCCGCGGGCACGCCCAGTACCTCCGCGACGGCGGCACGGCTGACCGCGCCCTCCCGCAGGATGACCGGGTCGTCGCCGGTGAGGTCGACCATCGTGGACGGAACGGGCTCCCCGGTGGACCCGCCGTCGAGGTACACCGCGACACTGTCGCCGAGCTGGTCGACGGCCTCCTGCGCGGTGGAGGCGGGCGGCTGACCGGACACGTTGGCGCTGGAGACCGCCATCGGGCCGACGTCCCGCAGCAGTTCCAGCGCGACCGGGTGCAGCGGCATCCGCAGCATCACCGTTCCGCGTGACTGGCCGAGATCCCACTGCAGGCTCGGCGCGTGCGGCAGGACGATGGAGAGGTCGCCGGGCCAGAAGGCCTCGATGAGCGCGCGGGCCTGCGGCGGCGTGCCGAGCACGAGGCCGTCCACAGTGGACCAGGAGCCGACCAGGACCCCGACCGGCATGTCCGGGCCGCGGTTCTTGGCCCGCAGGAGGGACTGGACGGCGCCGCCGTCGAAGGCGTCCGCGCCGATGCCGTAGACCGTGTCGGTCGGGAGGACGACGAGGCGGCTGGAGCGCACCGCGCTCGCCGCCGCGGCGAGCCCGTCGGCCCGCGATTCACGCTTGCTGCAGTCGTACACCGCGCTCATGGCCCGTGAGCCTAGCGCTGTACCGGATTCGCGAAGGCGCCCGCCCTGTGCAATGAAGGGGCCTTTCATCGCAAATTTTGCGATGAAAGGCCCCTTCATTGCAGCCGAGGGCGGACGTCAGAAGGCGAAAGCGGTGCAGAACGACGTCGCCGTCTTCGCCGGGTCGGCGATCGACGTCGCGGTCAACTTGATGTGCGCGACGTGGTCACCGCCCGCGGCCCGTTTGGCGTGCGCCGTCGCCGAAGACCGCCCGCCGAACGGGACGGTGGACAGCTCGTTCGGCAGCCGCACCTCCCAGCCCTTCGCGCTGGTGGACGCGCTCAGGCGATAGGTGTCGGTGTCGTACGGCGCCACCGCGCCCTTCGCGTTGCCGGTGTTGAACACCGGGAACGAGCAGCTCGCCAGCCCCTGCTTGGCGAACGCGGGGGCCGACGGCCACAGCGAAACGCCCCTGGCCTGCGAACCCGCCCCGTCGAGCGAGGCCACCGTGACGACGTAGGACAGCACGCCCTTGCGGTCGCGCTCGACGTCCGAGACGAGGAACTTGAGCTTGTTCGCCACGTCGGTGTACTCGTACTTGCTCGCCGAACCGGTGCCCGCCTTGAACGCGGCGTCGTTGAGCTGACGGTAGTCGCCGATGGGGATGGGGACCGCGGTGCCGTCGGGCTTCTTGTAGTCGGTCATGCCGATGTCGGCCGGGTTCGCGTCGACGATCCATTCGAACGGCGCGTTGTCCTGGTTCTTCGTCTTCGCGATGATGACACCGGAATCGGGGGCGAACGAATCGCTGCCCATCCGGTCGACGACCTCGACGGTGTAATTGTCGTAGCCGCCACCGTCGCAGAACGGGTCCTTCGAGCGATCGCATTTCGGCGAGAGGTCCCCGCCGTTGAGCGCGATGTTGATGCCGCTGTAGGCGCCCTGTCCCGGCAGGACCGAACGCGCCGTGATCCTGGCCGAGACCGGCCCGTTCTCGGCGAGCTGGTTCCGGTCGATCTTGAGGACGTCTTCCAGGTCGATGATGTTTAGTTTCATCTTGGTGCGCAGCATGTGGTGCGAGCCCATCGAGCCGCCCTGCGTCGCCGGGATCTGCCAGCGGGTGTGCGGTCCGCCGGGGCCGTTGAAGCTGCCGCGCGACATCATCTCCCACGGACCGGTGTAGGTCCTGGACGGCGGGGTGCCGAACGGGTTGTTGTAGTTGTCGCCGATACCGAGGATATGGCTCAGTTCGTGCGCGTACACCGCCTGACCCGAGCTTTCGGCCTGGGTCGAGGAGCCGGTGACCGCGTTCGGCCAGATGCTCGCCGCCGATTTCCACGACGTCCACGGGACGTAACGGGTGGAGGCGGCGTTCGGCATTCCGGCGACACCGGGACCGAATTCGTCGGGCACGTTCCCCGGCTCGCCGAACTTCATCACGCCGAATTCCTGCCAGGTCGCGCTCTCGTCCTGGCCGGCGGAAAGATAGAAGATGAAGTCGAACTGCTTGGAGACGTCACCCACGTCGGCCCGCCAGGCGGCGCCGGCGTCCGCGCGCAGGTCACGCTTGCAGTTCGCGCCCGGCGGACAGGCGTCGGGCTGGAACTCCATGCCGTATTCGAAGGACTTGCCGGGCAGCCGGTACGGCCCGAACGCGGTCAGGTCGACGCCCATCCTGCCGCCGGAGTCCTCCATCCAGTACTCGTTGATGGTGTGGCCCTGGTTCAGCGCCTGCGGTTTGTTGAGGAAGTCCTGGTAGAACTTCGCGACGTTCGCGCGGGGGACGTTGTTCGCGGCGGGGCCGGGGTTGCCGAACACCGTCGAACGCGCCGGCTGCGTGACGGCGAACTCCTGGTCCGGATAGTCCGCGAGCACCACGGCGCCCTTGAACGTCCGCTTTGTCGGCTTCAGCGAAGGATCGGCCCAGTTGGTGCCGGGCGGCTTGCGGTAGTCGTCCCACGTCATGTGGTCCTGGTTCTCCCAGGTCGACCCGTCGATCGGGGCGGGCCAGCCCTTCACGGGCACCGCGGCGGACGCGGGCTGGGCGACCAGACCCGGCAGTAACGCGACGGTGGCGAGGACGGCGAGTGTGCTGAGTGGGGCTCGTCGGAGAGACGATCGCATCGGGGTACACCTCCCAGTCGGACCGCCGATGAGGCGGCCGAGACCGACGTTAGGAGGTGGGCTTTGCCCTGGGCACCGCCGGAAGTCGTGAGTCTCGCTAACTACCCGGCTTTACCCGCCGCGATTCGGCGCCTGATTGCGGTCGTTGCACGCGCAAGTACCGCAACCAGGTGCCCAATCGCGGCGGAAACCTCAGGAAACGCGCAGGGCGGTGACGAACCGGGGCCGTCCGGCGAGGTCGACGTGCCCCCGCACGTCGGTCAGCACCCGCCGCGCCCGCACCAGGGCGGGGACGGCGGAGCCGTGCGTGTCGTCGTGCTCGATCGCCATCCCGCCGGTGGGCCGCAGCAGCCGGGCGGCGGCGGCGATCGCGTGCCGGATCACCGCGAGCCCGCTCTCCTCCGCGAACACCGCCCGCGGCGGATCGTGCTCGGCGACCTCCGCCGGCACCGGCGTGCCTTCCGGCACGTACGGCGGATTGCACAGGACCAGGTCGACGAGCCCGTCGAGTTCGGCGAACATCGTGCTGTCCGCGACGTCGCCGGAGTACAGCCGGATGGGGGTGTCCCCCGCGTCGGCGTGGACGTCGGCGTTGTGCCGGGCCCAGGCGAGCGCCTGCGCGTCGATGTCCACGGCGTAGACGACCGCGTCCGGCCGCGCGTGCTGCACGGCCAGCGCCAGTGCGCCGGAGCCGGTGCACAGATCGACCACCACCGGGTACTCGCGCCCGTGCAGCAATTTGAGGCCCCATTCCAGGAGCAGTTCGGTTTCCGGGCGCGGGACGAACACCCCGGCACCGACGTTCACCGTGATGTCGCCGAGCGCGGCCCAACCGGTGAGGTACTGCAACGGAATACGTTTGGCGCGCTGGTTCACGAGCTGGCCGATCGCGTCGATGACCGGCGGGTCCACCAGCGGCACCATCGGCAGCCGGCCGCGGTCGACGCCGAGGACATGGGAGGCGATCAATTCCGCGTCCGAGCGCGGTGACGCCACACCGGCCTCGGTGAGGATGCGGGTCGCTTCCATGATGGCGAGGCGCAACGGCTGCCGGTTCACTGGTGTTCCTTCACAGAGTCAAGCCTGACACACGAGGCACGCGTGCCGGGGTCGATACACGCGGGCTCAGGGTATCGATTCCTTTCAGCGCACCCGCCACGAGAGCGACGACAACGTCAGCGCCGCTTCGGCCACACCACGCGCCAGGTCGGTCTGGAGGCTCTTCGTCGCCGAAGCGATCCACTCGTCGACGTTCCGTACGCCGACATCGCGATACTCGAGGGCCTGAAGCAGCATTTCGAGTTTGTCCGCGTCGCGCGCGTACAGCGCTTCGTGGCTTTCTGCGGCTTCGTACTCGTCGACGGCGTCGCGCACCGAATCACGCGCCGCGCCGGGGAGCGCCGACGTCTGCGCGGCGGTGATCGCCCGCGGATCCGGCTTCTCGACGAAACCCTTGATCGTGTGCGGAAGATCGCCGGTCCGTGTCTCCTGCGTGTCGTGCCAGAGCGCGAGATACGCCGCCCGTGCCGGGTCGGCGCCGCCCTCGGCCGCCAGGAGCCCGGCCAGCTGCGCGACCCGGGTGGTGTGCTCGGCGACCGATTCGGGGTCACGGACCCCGGCCTGCCACCATCCGGCCCGGCGGATCCGCTTGAGCACGCCCAATTCGAACCCGAATCTGGCCACGGCTTCCACAGTTCTCCTACGCGTTGGCGGTGAGATATCCGGCCAGTGTCCCGCGCCGCTGCCGGAGGGTGTCGATGCGGTCGTCCATTTCGGCCAGTTCGCGCCGGATCTCCGCCACGACCGTGGGACACAGGCCGAGTTCCGGCAGTTCGCCGTTCGCGCACGGCAACACCTTCGCGATGACCTGCGTGCTCAACCCCGCCGAGAGGAACGCTCGGATCTGCCGCACCGTGGTGACCGCGTCGTCGTCGAAGGTGCGGTAGCCGTTGAAGTCGCGTCGTGAGACCAGCAGCCCCTGTTCCTCGTAATAGCGCAGCAGCCGATGGCTCACGCCGGTCCGCCGGGACAGCTCGCCGATCAGCATGTGACCCCCGTCATCCTTGGTTGGCCTTCACATCGATGTCAGTACCTAACGTCGCCGGCATGACGAATCATTTCGCGCACATCGTCCGCGGTTCCGGCCCCGGCCTGCTGCTCGCCCACGGCGGTGGCGGCGGCGTCGAGGGCAACTTCGGCGGCATCGTCGACGACCTGGCCCGCACCCACACCGTCGTCGGCCCCGATTACCCCGGCTCCGGGGCCACTCCGCGCAGCACCGAACCGCTGGACCTCGACGCCGTCGCGGACGAACTGGTCTCCATCGCCGTCGATGCCGGGCTCGACCGCTTCACGATCCTCGGCTATTCCCTCGGCACCGGAGTCGCCGTCCGCGCCGCGACGCGGCACCCCGATCGGGTTACCGGTCTCCTCCTGACCGCCGGGTTCACGAAACCGGACAACCGGCTCCTGCTCGCCGTCGACATCTGGCGCGAACTGCTGGGTGGCGACCGGAAGCTGCTGGCGAAGTTCCTCACCTTCGCCGCCACCGGCGAGAAGCACCTGAACGCGTTGTCACCTTCGGAGCTCGAAGCCGCGATCGAAGGACTCGCCGGATTCATCCCGGAAGGCAGCCCTGAGCACGTCGGCCTGGTCGCCGGCGTCGACACCCGGGCCGAACTGGCCGGGATCTCGGTCCCCACCCTGGTCGTCGCCACGACACTGGACGGTCTGGTCTCACCCGCCTGTTCCCGCGAACTCGCGGCCGGGATTCCCGGCGCAGAACTGGTCGAGATCGAGGCCGGGCACGGTATCGGCGTGGAGGCCCGCGACGCATGGCTCGGCGTGATCCAGACGTTCCTCTCCGCAGGCGTTAGCGAGGGTAGGAACTGATCACCCTGCGAAATCTTCTAAGGTGACGCGGGTGAAGATCCGGGAAATCCGACTGACCGTTGGCGTGTTCTTCGCCGCGCTCGGGGTGCTCCTCGTCCGTTTCCTGGTTCCGCGTCCGATCGGCATGGCGGACAACGGCGACGGCTGGCGCATCTTGTGCCGGCTCGGCGCCCGTGAGCTCGACCGGCCTTCGGAATACTTCGTCCGCTTCTCTTACGGCCCCGCCCCGGCCTGCAACAGCGACTACATCTCCAGTCAGAGCTGGATCGACAAGATCGCCGGCGGGATCGGGCAGCTGTTCGGCTCGTCCGCGATCCTGAACCTGCTGGTCCTGGGGGTGCTGGGCTGTCTGCTGGTCTCGGGCGGGATCGCCGCGATCGTCGTCGGCCTGCGCCTCTCGGTCCGGAACAGCGTCATCGCCACGGCCGCGCTGCTGCTGGTCGCGGCGGACTCGGCCTTCTTCGGCTACTTCGCCTCGGTGTTGAGCGAGGGCGCCGCGTTCGTCGGGATGCTCCTGCTCGCCGGCGGGCTGTTGCTCATGCACCGCACCGGACCGTGGCGCTACACCGGCGCCGCGGTCACCGTGCTCGGCGCGATGATCGGCATCAACGCGAAATCGCAGACACTGCTGCTGATCCCGCTGTTCGCGCTCGCGCTGCTGTTCGTCCGCCCGGCGGGCACCCGTGGCCTCACCCGGTGGGCGCTGCCGCTGGCCGTGCTCGCCGTCGTCGGCACGGGAACCGCGCTGGTGCAGGGCGCGGGCGACTCGGCCAACGCGGAGTACCGCGAGGCCAACATGTACCACGTCGTGTTCAACGGGATCGTGGACGGAAAGCACGACACCAACGCCGACCTGGCCGCGCTGGGCCTCCCACCCGAATTCGCGAAATACATCGGCACGGGCTGGTGGAGCGCGAACGCCGCCTGGCGTGACCCCGAGTACGCCCAATACCGCGACAAGATCAGCCGCCGCAACGTCGCCCAGTACTACCTCGACCACCCGAGCCGCGTGGTCCAGATGCTGCACCGGTCCGCGCAGGAGACGCTGACCGCGCGGGTGCCGAACCTCGGCAGCTTCGGCGAACACGCCGGGCAGCCACCACTCGCCAAGGAGTACCGCGTCCCGGTGCTGTCCGGGATCACCGGCTGGATCGCGCCGCTGGGCCTGTTCGCCCTGCTGCCGATCTGGCTGCTCATCGGCTGGGCCGGGCTCCGCGCCTTCCGGAACCGCACCGGCCGCCGCGACGTCGGCATCGTGGTGCTCATGTTCCTGCTCTTCGCGATGGGCCAGATCCTGGTCTCCGGCCTCGCGGAAGGCATCGAGAACGTCAAGCACCAGCAGCTGACGATCTACCCGACCCTGCTCGCCGCCGCCTTCGCCGCGCTCTCGTTCCTGCCTCGGCGAAAGGAAGAGACGCCGACCGTCGAAGAGCGCGAGCCCGAGACGGCGTCCATCTCCGGCTGAGGCTCATCCGCAGGTCTGTGCTTTCTCGGGGTTCCGGTCATAGCGCAGGCGGCTTCGGCCGACGGAGTGGATCAGGTTCTCCCAGAATCGTTCGAAGGTCAGCGGCGCGCGGACGGAGTCGAGCATCTCCTGGGTGTGCGGGCAGCTCAGGGTTCTCCGGATCGCGTCGAGGTTGTCCTGCTCGTACTGGCCCCGTGCCGCCGCGGCCTCCGTCGGCTCCGCGCCGAGGCCGGCGACCTCCCAGTTCGAACCGGCGAATTTGCTGTGCCCGATCCGCCGCCCCGGAATGGTCGTGCTGTGGGCCGCGACCGGGTTGGCGAGCCCGATCGGGTCGTGCACCCACACGTCGAGCGGCAACAGCATGCCGGGGCCGCCGATGTTGAAGTAGGTGAGCACGTCACGGCCGTTCGCCGAGGGATAGGCGACCCAGCCCGTCGACTGCGCATACACGTGGATTGCCGGATCCTGCTGCGCGGCCAGCTGCTTACGAGCGTCGTCGGTCATCTCCACGAATAAGCGAAAGTCCCCCGCCAGGATCGGGTGCTCGGTTCCGCTGGCCGCGACATAGGCGGCTCGCTCGTCGGCGATCACCTCTTGCTCGTCGATCGGTTCCTCGAGCCCGGCATACGGGGTTCGTAGCCAGCCACCGGCGACCACGGCCCAGACGGCGACCGCGACAACGGGCACGAAGGTCAGCTTGGTGACCTTGATCGCCATCACCGGAAGCAACAGGCAGAACATCGCGGGAAGCAACATCCTCCCGTGCATGAAGTCCCTGCCGACCCGGACGACGTACGCCGCCAGCAGGACGGCACCCGTCAGCGGGACGACCACCAGCACCACCACCCGGCGGTTCACGGACTTCCGCCACACCAAGGCCACACCGCCGAGCAGGCACGCGGCGACCGGGATCCACAACAGGTACGGATCGGTGAAATCGCCGAAATACGCCCATCCGCTGTCCCACAGTGCCTCGGAAGCTTCCTTCACCAGCGCCGTGTTCGGGGTGATCAAGCCGTAGTAGCCCATCCGGAACACCTGATACAGCACTGGAAGCACGGCTGCGGCACCCAGCAGAAGCAGTGTGGGCCGCCAACCCCGCCAAGTGAGCACCAGCAATCCGGCCATGGCGACCACACTGAACAAAGCGAGGTCCGGGCGGACGAGCGGACCCAGCTCGATGACCACCGCGGTCGACCACAGCGGGCCGAACGGCTGCTCGGTACCGCGGCGCACCAGCAGCCACCAGGTCCCGCCGAGCCACAGGCTGATCAGCCCGGTCTCCAGGCCCGAGGTCGCGAAATCGCGAAAAGGCGGCAATGCCAGGACTACGAGCGCACCCGCCGGAAACACGAAAGTGG
>Ga0196958_10000109_pt1 | contig 29927 bp, 26 predicted proteins | sample S1v_10metaG_FD_148654 | JGI IMG/M metagenome (GOLD analysis project Ga0196958, IMG submission 148654) | Soil microbial communities from Anza Borrego desert, Southern California, United States - S1+v_10 | ecosystem: Environmental > Terrestrial > Soil > Desert | place: USA: California | collected... | reverse complement strand
GAGGTGGGCTCCTCGATCCAGTACGGGTCGTACGGCGCCAGGGCGGTCATCCAGGTGATCGCGGTCGAAACGTCCCACCGCTGGTTCGCGTCGACGGCGACCCGGATGTCCGGGCCGACGGTCTCGCGGGCGAGTTTCATCCGGCGGACGTCATCGTCGAGGTTGCCGCCGACCTTGAGTTTGATCATCTCGAAGCCGTCCGCGACCGCCTGTTCGGCGAGCCGGACGAGCTTCGCGTCCGAGTAGCCGAGCCAGCCGGGGGAGGTGCTGTACGCGCGGTACCCGTCGCGTTCGATCCGGGCGATCCGTTCCGCACGGCCCGGTTCGGCGGCGCGAAGGATGTCGAGCGCTTCCTGCTCGGTCAGCGCGTCGGACAGGTAGCGGAAGTCGACGAGGGAGACGAGATCCTCGGGCGACATCTCGGCGGCGAACCGCCACACGGGGAGCCCGGCGACGCGCGCGGCGAGGTCCCAGGCGGCGTTGACCACCGCGCCGATCGCCATGTGCGCGACCCCCTTTTCCGGGCCGAGCCACCGCAGCTGCGAGTCGCCGACCAGTGCCCTCGACAGGTCACCGAGTGCGGCGGCGCCGGTGGGGACCTCCCTGCCGACGACGTGCGGCTCCAGCGCGCGAATCGCCGCGGCCTGGACGTCGTTGCCGCGTCCGATGGTGAAGGCGAGTCCGTAGCCGTCCGGGCCGCCGTCGGTGTGCAGCACGACATAGGCGGCCGAATAGTCCGGGTCCGGGTTCATGGCGTCCGAACCGTCCAGCTCCCGCGAGGTGGGGAAGCGGACGTCGAGCACCTCCATGCCCACGATCTTCGCCATCACGCCTGCCTGACGGTCTGGCGCTGGCGGCCGAGGCCGTCGATCTCGAGTTCGATGACGTCCCCTTCGCGCAGGTACGGCTTGGGGTCCGGCCGGCCGAGGGCGACGCCCTGCGGAGTGCCGGTGTTGATGAGATCACCGGGGCGCAGCACCATGAACTGGCTCAGATAGTGCACGATCTCGGCGACCGGGAAGATCATGTCCTTCGTCGACGAGTCCTGCTTCTTCTCTCCGTTGACCCACAGCCGCAGGCCGAGGGCCTGCGGGTCGGCCACCTCGTCGGCGGTGACCAGCCACGGGCCGAGCGGGTTGAAGTTCTCACACGACTTGCCCTTGTCCCACTGACCGCCGCGTTCGAGCTGGAACTCGCGCTCGGACACGTCGTTCGAGACGGTGTAGCCGGCGACGTGTCCGAGGGCGTCTTCGACGCTTTCGAGGTAGCGCGCCGTCTTGCCGATGATTACGCCGAGCTCGACCTCCCAGTCGGTCTTGGTCGAACCGCGCGGCACGAGCACGTCGTCTTCCGGGCCGACGACGACGTCGGAGGCCTTCATGAAGACGACCGGCTCGGTCGGGACGGCGGCGCCGGACTCCTCGGCGTGCTGCCGGTAGTTGAGGCCGATGCAGACGACCTTGCCCGGCCGCGCGATCGGCGCGCCCACCCTGGCCCGCGCGGCTTCGGGACCGGCTTCGGGCAGCTCACCGGCGGCCAGCGCGGCCGCGACCCTGGTGACGTCGTCGCTCGCGAAGAAGCCGCCATCGAGGTCGGCGGTCAGGCCCGAGAGATCGCGCAGCGTGCCGTCTCCAGCACGTACGAACGGACGCTCACTTCCCGGTTCCCCGAGACGCAACAGCTGCACGGATTTTCCCTTCCGGCCGAACCGCCAACCCGCAACGGCTCCAACAGCGACGAACAGACATCCGATGTATACCCGACTACCTTCGAGCAGATCTAGAGGTCGCCCCAATTTGGGCCGAAAATTGATCGGATCAGTAGAGACCGCCCCGAGTGACGTAGGTCACAGATGGAATAGTTACCTACTCTAAGCAAGTTGTCGTCCGCGGAACCACCCCTGGGGAGAGGAAGAGCATGACCATCGCGCCCGAGCGAGTGGAAGAACCCGTCATGCGGCCGAGCACGACCGGACGCGCCCGATTCGTCCTGATCCTCGGCGGCCTGTCCGCCTTCGGGCCCCTGTCCATCGACATGTACCTGCCCGCGCTGCCTCAGCTGGCGGGTGAACTGCGCGCGGCGGACGCGACCGTCCAGCTCACGCTGAGCGCGTTCATCATCGGACTCGCCCTCGGCCAGCTGGTCCTCGGACCGCTGTCCGACGCGATCGGCCGCCGCAAACCGCTCATGGCCGGCCTCGCCCTCTACCTGGTCGGGTCGATCCTGTGCGCCCTCGCCCCGACCGCCGACCTGCTCATCGCCGCTCGCGGTGTCCAAGCCTTCGGCGCGGCCGCGGGCATCGTGATCGCCAGGGCGACCGTGCGCGACCTGTACTCCGGCACCGCGATGACGAAGTTCTTCTCGCTGCTCATGCTGGTCAACGGCCTCGCCCCGATCCTGGCACCGATCATCGGCGGCCAGATCCTCAACTGGACCTCGTGGCGTGGTGTGTTCGTCTGCCTGACCGTCTTCGGCGCGATCCTGCTCGCCGTGGTCTTCTTCCTGCTGCCGGAACCCCTGCCCGAGGAGCGCCGCACGCCCGCGCGGTTCGGCTCGGTGCTGCGGAAGTACGCGAGCCTGTTCCGCGATCGCAGCTTCCTCGGCTACGCGCTGGCCTCCGGGCTGATGTTCGGCAGCCTGTTCGCCTACATCTCCGGTTCGTCCTTCGCCCTGCAAGGCGTATACGGACTCAGCCCGCAGGCGTACAGCCTGGTGTTCGGGCTCAACGGCATCGGCATCGTGGCCGTCGGACAGCTGAACGGGCGCATCGTCGGCCGCTTCCCGGAACGGACCCTGCTGACCGTGGGCCTCGTCGTCGCGGCGGTCGCCGGCTTCGGCGTACTGGCCGCGGCGGCGCTGGACCTCGGTCTGATCGGGCTGCTGATCCCGCTGTTCGTCCTGGTGTCGAGCATCGGCATGGTGGCACCCAACGCGAGCTCCCTGGCACTGGCCGAGCAGGCGCGGTCCGCCGGGTCGGCGTCGGCACTGCTGGGCGTGCTGCAGTTCGTCGTCGGCGGGCTCGCGACGCCCCTGGTCGGGCTGGGCGGCGCGGGTACCGCCGTCCCGATGGGGATCACGATGGCGGCCTTCGGCGTGCTCGCACTGCTGGCCTTCGGGACCATGACGCGGCCTTCGCGGGGTTTGGTCGCCCCGGAGGCCTGACCCGCTGACGAGCGCCAGCGGTCCCCTCCGTCCGGTCCGACGAAACCGGAAGCCGGTCTCGAGGCGAAGAATCGGTTAACCCATCAGTAGGAATGTCGGGCAACCCGCGTCACGGGCTCGAAACGGCTCCGTCCCAGCCTCGGACGAGAAAGGGAGAGCATGGGACACGGGAGGATGAGGACGTTGGCACCGCGGGACGAATGGTCGGTCGGCTGCCGGGATCTCGCGGGCAGGCGCCGGGACGTGACGGTGTTCGTGAGCAGCGACAAGATCGTGCTCGTGGCGCCGCCCGGCGAAGCCGCCGTGCTCGGGCCGCTGGACGTGGGGCGCCTGCGCGCCGCGCTCCGCGACGCCGTGGTCGCGGTGGCCGAACAGCCGGATCACAGCGAATGACAACTACCGTTCCTACTTTCGAGTAGGTAGAGTCGGCCCTGTTCGGAAGGAGCCGGCCATGACCACCTACTTCGTGACGGGCGCGACGGGTTTCCTGGGCAAACGCCTGGTAGCGCGCCTGCTACGGCGACCCGAGACCGTCGCCGTCCACGTTCTCGTGCGGGAGACCTCGCGCGGGAAGCTCCCGAGCCACGAAAAGCTCGTTCCCGTGACCGGCGATCTGACCGAACCCTCGCTGGGCATCGATCCCGCCCACCTCGGTCCCCTCGACCACGTCGTGCACCTCGGCGCGATCTACGACCTCACCGCGGACGAAGCGGCGAACCGCGCGGCCAACGTCGACGGCACTCGCAACGTCCTGGAGTTCGCCGCCGCCGCGAAGGCCGGGCTCTTCCACCACGTCTCGTCGATCGCGGTCGCCGGGCAGTACGCCGGGCGCTTCACCGAAGCCGACTTCGACCTCGGCCAGAGCTTCGCGTCGCCGTATCACGCCACGAAGTTCGAGGCCGAGAAACTCGTGCGACGGCACGGGAAAACGCCGTTCCGGGTGTACCGGCCCTCCGCCGTGGCCGGTGATTCGCGGACCGGCGAGATGGACAAGATCGACGGCCCGTACTACTTCCTCCCCGCGATCTCCCGGCTCGCCGCGCTGCCCCGCCGTCTCCCGCTGGCCGCCCCGGATCTCGGCGCCACGAACATCGTGCCGGTCGACTACGTCGTCGAAGCGATGGAGCACCTCATGCACGTCGACGCGCCCAGCGGCAGCACCTACCACCTCGCGTCACCCCGGCCGCAGCCGCTTCACGAGGTTTACAACGCCTTCGCGCGGGCCGCGGGCGCGCCGAAGATCTCCGCCGTCCTTCCCGCTCGGCCGTCCGGAGTGCTGAAGCGCGCCGGAACCCGGCTGGCGAAAACCGCGGCGGCCGGGCTGGACCGGATTCCCGGCGGACGTTCGGCCCGCGCGGCGGTACTGACCGAACTCGGCATCCCGCTCGAAGTCCTGCCCCACCTGAGCCTGGAGGTCGACTTCGACACGAGCGCGACCACGGCCGCCCTCGAAGGCAGCGCGATCACCTTGCCTCCGTTGAAGGAGTACGCCGGTCCGCTCTATCGGTACTGGCTCGGGCACCTGGATCCCGATCGCGGCCGGCGCCGCCCCGGACCGGAACCACTCGACGGCCGCAAGGTCCTGATCACCGGCGCCTCGTCGGGTATCGGGCGCGCGTCCGCGCTGGCCGTCGCCGCGAAGGGCGGCGAAGTGATCCTCGTGGCCAGGCGCGCCGACGAACTCGAAGAGGTCCGCGAGCAGATCGTCGCGGCGGGCGGGAAGGCGTCGGCGTATCCGTGCGACCTCACCGACGGCGACGCGGTCGACGCACTGGTCAAGGACGTGCTGGCCGCGCACGGCGCCGTCGACATGCTGGTCAACAACGCGGGCCGCTCGATCCGGCGGTCGCTTTCGCTGTCCACCGAACGGTTCCACGACTTCGAGCGCACGATGGCGATCAACTACTTCGGCCCCGTGCGGCTGACCCTCGGCCTGCTGCCGTCGATGACCGCGCGCGGGTTCGGCCACGTCGTCAACGTGACCACCCAAGGACTCCAGACCGACACCCCGCGGTTTTCCGCTTACCTGGCTTCGAAGGCCGCGCTGGAGGAGTTCGGGCTGACCGCCGGCAGGGAAACGCTTTCCGACGGCGTCACCTTCACCTCCGTCCGGATGCCGCTGGTGCGCACCGACATGATCGCGCCGACCGGGTCCTATCGCGGTATGCCGTCCAGCTCCCCCGAACGCGCCGCCGCGCTCGTGGTGAAGGCATTGGAGAAACGGCCCGAGATCCTGAACCTGCCCGAGGGCACGGCCGCCGAACTCGTGACGCTCGTCGCGCCGAGGACGACGCGGTTCTTCGCCCACCTCGTCTACCGCGCGATGCCCGAGTCGGCGCCGGAATCCCGTGGCCTGCCCCGGAAGGCGCCCCTCGCCTCGGTGGCGGGCGCGGTCACCAGGCTGGTCTGGCGCCGCCGTCCCTGACGTCCTCGCCGCCGGGCTCGATGGGGGCGCGCCCCGGCCGCTACCATCGGTTTCCGATACGCCGGGGGGTCGGCGGACTCGGGCCGAGGCAGGACGAGGAGGGAAGGGGCAGTGTGGACGTCGCCAGTCCCCCGCTGACGACCGGACCGGACGCCACAGGGACGTCATCGGTACGTCCGTCCAGGACAGTGCTACGGCTTTCGCTGCACGCGACGTGGGTGATCGCGCTCGCCGTCGCCACCGAACTCCGGGTGGGACGCTTCGGTTTCCACCCGTCGGACCAGGGTTTCATCCTCGCCCAGGCCTGGCGCGTGCTGCACGGCGAGGTCCCGCACGCCGACATCATCTCCGCACGGCCGCTGGGTTCGGCGTACCTGCACATCGTCGACTTCGTGCTGCCGGGCCCGCTGTTCTTCGTCTCCAGCGTGCTCAGCATGCTGGAGATCATCCTGGCGACCATCGCGTTCGCCGTACTGGTGACCCGCCGCCGCGTCCGCGACTGGGGGCCGGGGCTCACCGGCCTGACGGCGGCCGCGTCGCTGCTGAACCTCAACGCCTTCCCGCTGATGGCGTGGCACACGATCGACGGGATCTTCCTGACCGCCTGCGGTGCCTGGGCGCTGGATTCTGGGCTGCGCAACGGCAAGGCGTGGCCGCGGCGGCTCGCCCTCGTGCTGCTGGGCACCGCGGTGTTCGTCAAACAGAGCTTCGCGCCGGTGCCGCTGATCGCGTTGTGCTGGCTGCTGCTGCACCCGTCGCTGTGGGAAGGCGCGTTCCGCACCGGCCGCTGGTGGCGGCGCCTGGCCTGGGATCTGTTGGCACTGGGCGCTTTTTCGGTCTTCTACGTCGGAATCGTCACGGTCGACGGCGGGCTCGGCGCGATGGCCGAGCAGCTCACCGGCGGTCTGCCCGCGTACGGCGAGCGACTTCTCGGTCTGTGGCTCGGAAATCCCGAAACCCTGCTGCGGCCGCCGGTGCGAGGCCTGACCTTCTTCGCGATCGTCGGGGTGTTTCTGGCCCTGCTCGGGGTCTTCCGTGAGCGCGCCGGATTCGCCGGGGCGGTCCTCGCGCGGCTGCTCCTCCTGGTGGGTGTGGCGGTGGTGGTCGGCACCGTCGTGGATGGACACTTCACCGGCGCATCGCGCTGGGCGGACGTCCTCTGGTGGATCCTCGGTGTCGCGCTGCTGGTGAACTGGGCCGCGAAACGGCGGTTCCCGATGATGGGCGCGCTCGTCTTCGCGACGGGCTTCATGACCAGTTTGTCCTGGGGGAACGACACTCCGACACTGTTCACCGGAACGCTGGCGCTGACGGCGATCCTCGAACTGTCGGACGCGCTGCCCCCGCTGCCGGATCCGCCTCGCCGGATCGCCTTGGCGGGCGCCACCGCGACGGGCCTGGTCGCGGTGCTGGCGTCGGGGTGGGCCGTGGTCGTGCACCACGACGAAGCCGCGTACCTCGACATGGCGCGCGAGAAACTGACCGGTGACCTCGGCACGGTGACGCCGTCGATGCGCGGCGTCCGGACGAATCCCGGCACGTTCACCTACATCTCCCAGATCCAGGAGTGCGTCACGCGCTACCCCGCGGGGCGCACGGCGGTCCTGCCCGACAACCCGTTCGCCTATCCCGCCTTCGGCCTGCGCAACCCGTTTCCGCTGGAATGGCCGCTGCCGCTGGAGATCGTCGCCGACGCCCCGCAACGCATGCTCGCGAGGGCCGACGAGCTCAACCGCGAAGGCGACTACTTGGTGCTCTTCCAGACCGTGAGCATGCCGGCCCTGGCCAAGGGCGGCCCGGTGCCCGCCGAGGTCGAGGGCGACGCGCCGATCTTCGACTATCTCGGGCTGGAGAACGCGCTGCGGTCGCGGCTCACCGGGCAGACCGTCACGTGCGGCAGCTTCATCGGCAAGTGGGCACCGCGCCCCTGACGCACTTCGTCACCTCCTTGCGATGGTCGCACGCGCCCACGTCTCGCAAGGAGGTGACGAAGTGCGGGGGGTTAGTCGACGCCGGCGTCCTCGGGGCGGCCGGAAGCGAGGCGCGCGAGCACGTCCAAAGCGGTCCCGAGCGTCTCGAGAGGCGGCGAGGACACCGCCAGCCGCACCGCGTTCGGGGCGTGGCCGGGGACGACGGCGAACGCCGCCGCCGGGGTGACGGCGATCCCGCGCCGTGCGGCCGCGGCGACGAAGGTCTCGGCTCGCCAGTGCTCGGGCAGTTCCCACCAGCAGTGGTACGCCTGCGGATCGGCACGCACCGTGAAGCCGGCCAGCCGAGCCGCCGTCACCCGTTGGCGTTCGGCGGCGTCGAGCCGTTTCGCCCGTTCGACGGTTTCCAGGGTGCCGCCGGTGATCCACCGGGTGGCGGCTTCGACGGCGAGCCGTGGCGCGACCCAGCCACCCGAGCGGACGGCCGAGGCCAGCCGATCCGTCCATTCCGCCGGAACGGCGAGGAATCCGGTGGTCAGCCCCGGGGCGAGCCGTTTCGACATGCTGTCGGCGAACACGGTGCGCTCCGGCGCGTACGCCGCGAACGGACGGACCTCGGGCCGGAGGAAAGTGTAGATGCCGTCCTCGATCACCGGGATGTCCATCCGCCGCACGGTTTCCGCCAGCTCGACGCGCCGCGCTTCGTCCATTGTGGACCCGAGTGGATTGTGCAGCGTCGGCTGGACGTACAACGCGCGAACGGAGGCGGCTTCGAGTGCCTCGGGAACGAGCCCCCCGTCGTCGGTCTCGATGGGCACCAACTGGACACCGAGCCGTCCGGCGAGCGCCTTGACCACCGGATACGTGATGGCCTCGACGGCGAGCCGTTCCCCCATCGGCACGAAGGCGGCGATGGCGGCCGCGATGGCCTGACGCCCGCTCCCGGCGAAGAGGATTTCCGGTGCCCAGCCGTCCTTCGCGAACAGTCCGGCGGCGGCGTCCCGCGCCTGCTTCGAACCGGACACACTTCCCGGCCGCAGCGCCGCCGTCAGGACGTCGTCACGCAGCAGCGGCTCCAGCGCCTTCCCGATCAGCGCCGTTTGCTCGGGCAAGACGGCGAAGTTGAGTTCGAGGTCGACCGTCGCGCCGCCCGGTTCGGCGAGCGCGGTCTCCAGCGGTGGCCTGCCGGCGCGGACGAACGTGCCGCGGCCGACCTCGCCGACCACGACGCCTCTCCGGACGAGTTCGCCGTAGACCCGGGCGGCGGTCGAGTTGGCGATTCCGCGCTCGCGAGCGAACCGCCGCTGCGGAGGCAGCCTGTCACCAGGGCGAAGCCTGCCCGCCTCGACGTCCGCGGAGATCTCGTCCGCGACCAGCCGGTAGTCCTCCATGCCGTCCTTCGATCGCACCGAGTGCCTTCACGCGATTGCACGGGGGATAGTGCACTGGGGATGATGCCATCGACGATCGTCGTGCGCCGACTGCGACCTACGGAACACCACAACAGCGGAGTCCTAGGTTAGCCTGACCTGCGTGAAGACCGTGGAAACCCTCACCGAGCAGACCACGACGTCCCGCCTGCACGCGGACGCGCTGACGCTCGCCTACGACGGCCGGACCGTCGCCCAGGACCTCGGGGTGGTCATCCCCGACCGGTCGTTCACCGTCATCGTCGGCCCGAACGCCTGCGGCAAGACGACCCTGCTGCGCGCGCTCGCGCGAATGCTCAAACCCCGCCAGGGTTCGGTGTTCCTCGACGGCCAGGTGATCAGCTCGTTCCCCGCCAAGGAGGTCGCCCGGCGGCTCGGCCTGCTGCCGCAGAGCTCGATCGCGCCCGACGGCATCACCGTCGCGGACCTCGTCGCGCGCGGCCGGTACCCGCATCAGCGGCTGCTGCGCCAGTGGTCCCGCGAGGACGCCACCGTGGTCGCGGGATCCCTGCGCGCCACCGGGGTCGACGACCTCGCCGAGCGGCTGGTCGACGAGCTGTCGGGCGGCCAGCGGCAGCGCGTGTGGATGGCGATGGCGCTCGCCCAGGAGACCGATCTCCTCCTGCTCGACGAGCCGACGACCTATCTGGACATCGCGCACCAGATGGACATCCTCGACCTGTGCGCGCAACTGCACCGGGAACAGGGCCGGACGCTGGTGGCGGTGCTGCACGACCTCAACCACGCCGCCCGGTACGCGACGCACATGATCGCGATGCGGGACGGAGAAGTACTGGCGACAGGCGCGCCCGAAGAGGTCGTCACCGCCGCCAACGTCGAACGGATCTTCGAGCTGCCCTGCCGCGTCATGCCGTGCCCCGAGACCGGGACCCCACTGGTGATCCCGAAGGCGGTCCGTCGCGCCGCTTGAAGTTTCGTCCAGGCGGCCGCCCCGATGGATGTTTTCGGGACCGGCCGACGGCGTTAGATTCGCCCGGGGAGGTTCCATGACTCAGGAAATCTGGTCCAAGGTCGACGAATACATCTTCGACGCGCTCATCCCGGCCGATCCGACCCTCGACGGGGCGCTCGCCGCTTCGGAGGAGGCGGGGATGCCGTCGATCGCCGTCGCGCCGAACCAGGGCAAACTGCTCCACCTGCTGGCGAGGATGATCGGCGCCCGCTCGATACTGGAGATCGGCACGCTCGGCGGCTACAGCACCATCTGGCTCGCCCGCGCCCTGCCACCCGAAGGGCGTCTCGTGACGCTCGAGTACTACCCGAAATTCGCCGAGGTCGCGCGGAAGAGCATCGACGCCGCCGGTGTCGGCGAGCTCGTCGACATCCGGATCGGGGAAGCACTGGACCTGCTGCCCGGCGTCGAAGGCCCGCTCGACCTGACGTTCGTCGACGCGGACAGGGTCAACAACCCGGCGTACTTCGAGGCGGCGCTGAAGCTGACCAGGCCGGGCGGCGTGATCGTGATCGACAACGTCGTCCGCGCCGGTGCGGTGGCCGACCCGGCGAACACCTCCGACGAGATCGAAGGGCTCCGGCGGATGCACGAACTGATCGCCGCCGAACCGCGGGTCGACGCGACCGCGTTGCAGACCGTCGGCAAGAAAGGGTACGACGGGCTGACGATCGTCCTCGTGACGTCCTAGCGACCGTTTCGCGTGACTCTTCGGACGACACCCGTGATCCGAGGGACGACACGCGCGCGGCCGGGCTCCGCCGCGAGTCGTCCGCCCAATCACGGGTGTCGTCCGTCCGGACACGCGTGACCGCCGCGTCAGCGCGGGCGGGGCGCCGCCGTGGTCGCGGGGACCGGCCACCGCACCGGCAGTCCCTGGTGGAAGCCGTTCATGAAGCGCTGCCACAGCTGGGCCGGGATCGTCCTTCCGGTCAGTTTCTCCCCGGCGGCGTCCCGCATCCGGCGTGGTTCGTCGGAGCCGACCCAGACCGCGGTCGCGAGCTGCGGCGTGTACCCGACCGCCCAGCCACCGGCGTTGTCGTCCGTCTCGTCGTACCGGAAGTCGCCGGTCTTCAGCGCCGCCGGACGGTCCTTCAGCCCGGTGGTCAGCACCTGGCTGATCGTCCCGGCGATCCGGCGGCTCAGCGCCTCGTCGCCCTTGAACGCGGGCGTCTTGTCCGAAGACCTTTCCCAGACGGTTTCCCCGTTCTCGTCCCGGATCTTCGACACCAGATGCGGGGTGGCGCGCAGGCCGTCCGCGGCGAAGGTCGCGTAGGCGCCGGCCATGTCACTGGGCCGCAAGGGATACCGGCCCACCGCGATCCCGGGTCCGATCAGGAACCCGTCCTTCTCGCGCAGGGTGACCGCGCCGTCGACGGCCTCGGGGATCCCGGCCGCGCGGGCGCCGTTCCGGACCGTTTCCGCGCCGAGCCTCCTCGCCAGCTCGACGAACGGCCCCTGGGCGTCCCGGCCCATCGCTTCACGAAGCGTGCATTTGCCGGTCTCCCCGCACTGGTCCGGGAACTTGAAGGTCTCGCCGAGGAAATCGACCTGCGCGGGCGCCTTCAGCGATTCGTCCACATCGACGCCTTGTTCGAGTCCCGCGGCGAGGGTGAACGGCTGGAAGACCGAGCCGGTGCCGTACGGGGTGCCCGCGTAGTCGTGCACGCTCCAGCCGCCGCCGTTGTAGGCGCGGATGGCGCCGGTCCCCGGTTCGACGGCGACCAGCGACGCCCGGAAGTGCGCCGGTTGCCCCTGCAACCGCTCCTTGACCGTTTTCTCGGCTTCGGCCTGGGCACGCGGATCGATGGTCGTCTCGACCTCCATCGCGCCGCCGCGGAGCCGGTCCAACGGGTAGCCGACCTGCTCCAGCTCGGCCAGGACCTGCTGCTTGATGTGGTACTTCTCGTAGGTGACGCGGCCGGCGCGGGTCTCCGACGGCGCCTGGATCGCGTCCTCCGGATAGGTCAGGCCGACCGCTTCGGCCTGACTGACGTAACCCCGCGTGACGAGCTTGTTCACCACGTAGGACCAGCGCTTCCTGGCGTGCTCGTGGGTGGAGGCGTACGGGTCGTGCACCGAAGGTGACTGGATCATGCCGGCGAGGAAGGCCGCCTCGCCCCAGGTCATCGAGTCGTCGAGTTTGCGGCCGAAGTAGGCGTTCATCGCCGACGCCGGGCCGTAGGTGCCGCGGCCGAACGAGATGATGTTGACGTAGCTCTCGAAGATCTCCTTCTTCGTCTGCTGCTGGGTGATCTTCGTGGCGAGCACCAGTTCGGAGAACTTGCGGGCGAGGGTGGCGTCCTCGTTGCCGGTGGATTTCTTGATGTACTGCTGAGTGATCCCCGAGCCGCCGCCGACGCCGGTGACCAGCGCGCGGCCGAGTCCGGTGAGATCGAAGCCCTCGTTGTCCCAGAAAGTCGGGTCCTCGGTCGCGACGATCGCGTCGCGCAGCTTCGCGGGGATGGCGTCGTAGGGCACGAACAGCCGGTCGCCGCCAGGCGGAATCACCTTGAGCAGTTCGGAACCGTCGGCGTTCCGCAGGACGACGGTCTTGTCGAGGCCGGCCAGCACCTCCTCCGGACTGCGGACGTCGAGCAAGACGTACGCGACCCCGAACGAGACCACCGGGATGCCGATGAGCAGCCCGAGCGTCCAGGCGGCGATCCGGCGCCACCTCCGCTTCTTCCCCTTCGGCTTCGGGGTGGCCGTGGTCTCCGACTCGGGTGCGACTGCCTCATCCGGGTTTTCCACACCAGGTAAGACGCCCGAACGAGTGAAAAGGTTGTGGGAAAATCACCGTATCGTGTCCTGCACGCTCCGCCTGCCGGAAGTACGTGAAGGCCCCCTTCCTTGCGCCTAGGTACAGGAAGGGGGCCTTCACGTACTGAGGGAAGGTGTGGAGGTCGAGTTCCTTCCGCTGAGCCTGGGGATGGGTGCCTTCATGAGCCGCTGGAACGGGCGACCGTAGCCCCGCGAGTCATTCAGGCGAGGAACGCGCGAAGCAGTGAGGCCGTCCCTTCGACGTGCTCCGTCATCGCCCGGCGGGCCGCCTCGGAGTCGCCGGCGAGGATCGCGTCGACGATGGCCTCGTGCTGGGCGTTGGAATGCTCCAGATTCGGTTCGAGCAGCGGGATCATGTCGAGCAGCTGGTTGACCCGCATCCGCGCGTCGGCCATCGCCGTGGTCAGCGAGCCGGACGCGGTGACCTCGGCGATCGCCAGGTGCAGCCGCGAATCCTTGCGCCGGTAGTCGCCGACGTCGGCCGCGGCGGCCTCGGCGAGCGTGCTGGTCAGATGCTGCCGGTCGGCCGGGCTGAGGGAACGCGAAGCCGCCATCTCGGCGGCACCGGTTTCCAGGACGTGCCGCAGGCCGAGCGCGTCTTCCAGGGTGGCGTTGTCGACCTTCCGCCCGTCGGCGGCGGGCGGGTCGGGCAGGACGTCGTTGACGAACGTGCCGCCGTACCGGCCACGCCGCGACTCGACGTAGCCCGCGTCGGAAAGTGCGCGGATGGCCTCGCGCAGCGTCACCCGGCTGACCCCGAGCCGTTCGGCGAGCTCCCGCTCCGACGGCAGCCGCTCCCCCGCGCCCACCACGCCGAGCCGGATCGCCTGAAGCAGCCGTTCGACGGTTTCCTCGAAGGCGTTGCCCGCGCGCACCGGGCGGAACAGCGCGTCACCCGCGTTCGCGACCGTGCTCGACTCCACCCTTCGAGTTTAGGCCGCCCGCGATTCGGCACCTGGTCGCGGTACTTGCGTACGCATCTATCGCAAGGAGGTGCCGAATCGCGGAGGGGGTCAGCACTCGATGACGTTCACGGCGAGGCCGCCGCGCGCGGTCTCCTTGTACTTCACGCTCATGTCGGCGCCGGTCTCCCGCATGGTCTTGATCGCCTTGTCCAGCGTCACGACGTGCGAGCCGTCGCCGCGCATCGCCATCCGTGCGGCGTGGATCGCCTTGGACGCGCCCACGGCGTTGCGTTCGATGCACGGGATCTGCACCAGCCCGCCGACCGGGTCACAGGTCAGCCCCAGGTGGTGTTCGACGCCGATCTCGGCGGCGTTCTCCACCTGTGCGGGTGAGCCGCCGAGGACCTCGGTGAGCCCGGCGGCGGCCATGGCGCTGGCCGAGCCGACCTCGCCCTGACAGCCGACCTCGGCACCCGAGATCGAGCCCGTCTGCTTGAGGATCGAGCCGATCGCGCCCGCGGTGAGCATGAACGTCACGATGCCGTCGTCCGACGAGCCCCGGATGAACCGCTGGTAGTAGTGCAGCACCGCCGGGATGATCCCCGCCGCGCCGTTGGTCGGCGCGGTGACGACGCGGCCGCCCGCGGCGTTCTCCTCGTTGACCGCCAGCGCGTACAGGCTCACCCAGTCCATCGCGTACAGCGGGTCGCCGACGCCGTCCTCGGCGAGCAGCTTCTCGTGCAACGCCTTCGCGCGGCGCGGCACCTTCAGCCCGCCCGGCAGGACACCCTCGTGCTCGCAGCCGTTGCGCACGCATTCCACCATGACCTGCCAGATCTCCAGCAGGCCTGCGCGGACCTCCTCGCGCGTGCGCCAGGAGAGTTCGTTGCGCAGCATGATCTCGCTGATCGGCAGCCCGGTGTCCGCGCAGTGTTTCAGCAGATCCGCGCCGGTGCGGAACGGGAATTCCAGCCGGGTCGAGTCCTCGACGACGACAGTGTCGGTCTCGTAGGACTCGTCGCGCACGAACCCGCCGCCGACCGAGTAGTAGGTCCGCTCGCGCAGCACCTTCCCGTCGGCGTCGAACGCGCGGAAGATCATCCCGTTCGGATGCGCGGGCAGCGACTTCCGCCGGTGCATGGTCAGGTCGGTGTCCTCGGTGAACACGATCTCGTGCTCACCGCGCACCTTCAGCAGACAGGATTCCCGGATCTCCGCGATCTTCCCGGGCACCGTGTCGGTGTCGATCTCTTCCGGACGCTCCCCGGACAGCCCCAGCAGCACGGCCTTGTCGCTGCCGTGCCCGAACCCGGTCGCGCCGAGCGAGCCGAAAAGCTCGCTCCGGACGCGGGCCGTGGCCGTCAGCTCACCGTCGGCGGCCAGACCGTCCACAAAGGTCAGCGCGGCGCGCATCGGGCCCACCGTATGGGAGCTGGAGGGACCGATGCCGATCGAAAACAGGTCGAAGACGCTGATCGCCATTGATCTGCCCTCCTTCCTATCTGGCCAGCAAGGAGCTGGCTTCTTGGGCGGCGGGTCCTTCGGCGGCGAGATGGGCCAAGTTCTCCGACAGCGGCTCGCCGCGGTGGGCCTTCGTCTGGGCGAACAAACGACCGGCCCGATACGACGAGCGTACGAGCGGCCCGGCCATCACACCGGCGAAACCCATCGCCTCAGCGGCGTCCGAGTGCTCCACGAACTCCTCAGGCTTCACCCACCGATCCACCGGATGATGCCTCGGCGAGGGCCGCAGATACTGGGTGATCGTCAAAATCTCGCAGCCCGCGTCCACCAGGTCCCTCATCGCCGGAACCACCTCCTCCGGCGTCTCACCCATGCCCAGGATCAGATTCGACTTCGTCACCAGACCAGCCTCACGAGCCCGCGTGATGACCTCCAGCGACCGCGCGTAGCGGAAACCCGGCCGGATCCGCTTGAAAATCCGCGGCACCGTCTCCACATTGTGCGCCAGCACCTCAGGCCGCGAACCGAACACCTCCGCCAACTGGCCGGGATCGGCGTTGAAGTCCGGGATCAACAGCTCCACACCCGTACCCGGGTTCAGCGCGTGAATCTGGCGGACGGTCTCGGCATACAGCCACGCACCGCCGTCCTCGAGGTCATCGCGGGCGACACCGGTGACCGTCGAGTAACGCAAGCCCATCGCCTGCACACTCTCAGCCACCTTCCGCGGCTCGGTACGGTCCAGCGCCGCCGGCTTGCCCGTGTCGATCTGACAGAAATCACACCGACGCGTGCACTGATCCCCACCGATCAAAAACGTCGCCTCACGATCCTCCCAACACTCATAGATATTGGGACACCCGGCCTCCTCACACACGGTGTGCAGACCTTCACGGCGCACCAAACCCTTGAGCTCGGTGAACTCCGGCCCCATCCGCGCCCGAGTCTTGATCCACGACGGCTTCTTCTCGATCGGAGTCCGGGAATTCCGAACCTCGAGCCGCAACAGCTTGCGGCCATCTGGGGCAGCACTCACCTCGTCACCCTACGCCCGCCGGAGCGGTGGTCGCCGCTCACGCGGGGTCGGGGGTGACGCCCGTCAACTTGGTGGTCACGTCCCACAACGCGGCACCGAGCGATTCGCTCCTCGCGGCCGGCAGAGGACGCACCTTGACCGGGGCGCCGCGAAGTCCGCCGAGTCCGTGCGGGCCGATGTAGTCGCCGCCTTCGACCTCGGGGGAGGTCGCCGCGAACAACTGCGGGAGCGTGCCCTGGCGGACGTTCTGGGCGACGAAGATCTCGCAGATCCGGTTGCCCGCGCCGACGAGCGCGCGCACCACGGGGTTGCGGTAGGAGCGGGCCATTCCCGAACCGAGTCCGGTCCACGTGTAGCCGGGGTGCGCCGCCACGCTGAGGACGTCCTCACCCGCGGCGCGCAGCCTGCGGTCGAGTTCGAGCGCGAACACCTGATTGGAGAGTTTCGACTGGCCGTAGGCCGAACCGGGGTTGTACATCCGGCGTTCGAAGTTCGGGTCGGCGACGTCGATGCGCGCACCTGTCGCCGCGACACTCGACAAGGTCACGACCCGCGCTCCCGAACCGTCGCGCAGCGACGGCATCAGCAGCCAGGTCAGCACCGCGTGCCCGAGATAATTCGTGCCGAACTGGGTCTCGAAGCCGTCCTTGGTGTGACCGCGGGGAGTCGCCATCACGCCCGCGTTGTTGACCAGGACGTCGAGCTTGCCGGCCGTCAGGTCTTGGACCTTCTTCACGGCTTCGCGGACCGAGTCGAGGTCGGCGAGGTCCAGCCGGACGAGTTCGGGCGCTTCTCCGGACGCCGCCGCGCACACCTGCTCCAGCGCCTTGGCGCCGCGCTCCGGCGACCGGCAGCCGAGCAGCACGCGGGCCCCCTTGCCCGCGAGCACCTCGGACATCCGCAGCCCGAGCCCCGAGTTCGCCCCCGTGACGAACACGGTCCGGCCGGTCTGATCCGGGATGTCGGCCTCGGTCCAGCGCGCGTGAGCAGCCATGTCGGTACCTAACTACATCGTCGCCCACCCCGCCACGCCGGATCAGGCGCTCGGCGCGAGCAACCGGAGCAGGTGCCCCATGGGGTTGCGGCGGCGGGCGGGCTTCGCGTGCCGTCCGTGCCGGAGCAGGGTGGCGAACGCGCTGCCGACCTTGGTGATCTCTGCGGCCGGTTCCCTGCCGTCGGCCAGCCCCGCCGTCAACGCGAGAGTGCGCAGTTCGGCCTCGTGCGACGGGAGCAGCGCGGGGCACCGTTCGAGGGCCGCGTCGAGAACGGCGCGGAGGGTCTCGTGTTCGGCGACGGCACTGTTCCAGGCGCGGGTGACGGCTTCGACCCGGTCGAGCGCGAGGTCTTGGTCGGCGTAGTCCGGGTCGGTCATCTCGGCGCGGAGGTGACCGGCGAACACCTGGGTCCACTTGTATCGAAGCGCGAGCAGAAGCTCCTCCTCGGCCACGAAGTACTGGGTGGCGCCAGGGATTTCTTCGAGTGAGATCGCGTCGGACGGGTGGTGACCCGCCTGGCGCAGTGCGGCTTCGAGGATGTCGCGCCGCCGGTAGAAGTCGTTCCAGCTCATGATGTGGGCTCCCCTCCGTGACCCGGTCATACCGCAGGTTTGCGACATACTCCCGGTACGGGCCTGACCGCAGCCAACATACCATGGGTATGGAGTGAGGCCGGCGGCGTAAAGTTGTGAAGGTGGCGACAATGAGGTCAAGGCGGCTGGACTATTCCGAGTCCACCCGGTCGGCACTCGTGGAGAGTGCCGTGGAGCTGTTCACCAAACGCGGATACGCCGGCACGTCTCTCGACGAGATCGCCAAGCGGGCCAGGGTGACGAAGGGCGCGCTCTACCACCATTTCAGTGGGAAGCAGGCGCTCTTCGAGGCTGCCTTCGACACGGTCGAGAGCCAGGTCTTCGACCGGCTCGAAAAGATCATGAACGGCCCCGCCTCGCCGTGGGAGCGGGCGCTGTCGGGGTTGCGCGGCTTCCTGCAGAGCTGCCTCGACCCGGCGTATCAGCGCATCGCCATCCACGAGGCGCCGGTGGTGATGGGCTGGGAACGCTGGCGCGAGGCGGAGGAACGGTGCAGTTTCGGCCTGGTCCGCACCGGGATCCAGTCGCTCATCGAGGTCGGCGAGGTCGACGACGTCCCGGTGGACGTCACCGCGCGGCTGCTGTTCGGCGCGCTGTCGAGCGCGGCCATCGAGATCGCGAGTTCGCCGGAGCCGAAGAAGGTCAGCGCCCAGGTCGAGGAGGTCCTGGTGCGGCTGCTCGTCGGATTCCGCCGGGTTCCGTCCGCCGAGCACGGGAAGGCGAGCTGACCGCGCCCTGGCTAGGGTGGCGGCGTGGACCTCAGGATCTTTACCGAGCCCCAGCAGGGGGCCAGTTACGAAGACCTGCTCCGGGTGGCCAAGGCCACCGAGGACGCGGGTTACGACGCCTTCTTCCGCAGCGACCACTACCTGAAAATGGGTTCGGCGACCGGTCTGCCGGGGCCGACCGACGCGTGGATCACCCTCGCGGGTCTCGCCCGTGAGACCAGCCGTGTCCGCCTGGGCACCCTCGTCACCGCCGCCACCTTCCGGCATCCGTCGGTGCTGGCGATCTCGGTCGCGCAGGTGGACCAGATGTCCGGCGGCCGCGTCGAACTCGGCCTCGGCTCGGGCTGGTACGACGACGAGCACACCGCGTACGGCCTCGACCTGCCGCCGATCAGGGAGCGCTTCGACCGTTACGCCGAGCAGCTAGCCGTCGTCACCGGGCTGTGGGAGACACCGGAAGGGGAGACGTTCTCCTTCGACGGCGAGCACTACCAGCTCGTCGACTCGCCGGGGCTGCCCAAGCCGGCGCAGCGGCCCCGGCCGCCGGTGATCATCGGGGGTGGCGGCAAGAAGCGCACCCCGGCGCTCGCCGCCCGGTACGCGAACGAGTTCAACCTGCCGTTCGTGGGGCCCGACTTCGCCGCCGAGCAGTTCGGCCGCGTCGACGAGGCCGCCCGCCAAATCGGCCGCGACCCCAAGGAGATCCTTCGCTCGGCGGCGCTCGTCGTCGCCGTGGGCCGCGACGAGGCCGAGGTCGCCAAGCGTGCCGGCGTGCTCGGCCGAGAGGTCGCGGAGCTGCGGGAGAACGGACTCGCGGGGACGCCGTCGGAAATCGTCGACAAGATCGGGCAGTGGCGGGAGAAGACCGGTATCACCCGGCTCTACCTGCAGCTACTGGACCTCTCGGATCTGGACCAGGTCGAGTTGATCGCTTCCGAAGTCACTCCTCAGCTGGACTGAGTACATGAAGGCCCCCTTCCTTGCGCCAGGCGCAAGGAAGGGGGCCTTCATGTACTTCTTAGACGTACTCGACGTCCACGCTGGCGATGGAGCCGCCGGGACTGAACGAGACGCCCGAAGGGTTGCCGTTCACCGCCGGGTAGCCCTCTTCCCTGGTGCAGTGCACCCGGCAGTACTGGACGACGACCTTGTAGGTCCCGCTCGGGCAGAAGCCGGCGGCCCAGGTCGAGCCGTTGGTCTCCGTCCAGCAGCTCGGCGGCACCGCCGACGCGATGCCGGGCGAGGCGAGCAGCCCGCCCACCGCGGCCGCGGCCGTCAGGACGTACGCGAATCTCCGCATCTTTCCTCCCAGTGGATCCACGGTGTTTCCGGGACCCTGCAAGGAGTTTGGCACAACGGCTAGTTCTGCAGAGCGAAAGTGACGCCGGGGGCCGCGGGTGCCTCGGGGCGTGGCAACCAGCGCTCGTCGTCCACCGGCAGGGCGCCTTCCAATGCGGCGAGCACGGCTTCGCGCGCCATCGGCAGCACAGAAGCCACAGTGACCTCGCGGTCGAGCTCGTAGGAGAGCGACGTCACGCCCGCGTCCCGGATGCCGCACGGAACGATCTTGTCGAAGGCGCCCAGGTCGGCGTTGCAGTTCAGCTCGAAACCGTGCATGGTCACGCCGCGCTGGACGCGGATGCCGATCGCGGCGATCTTCCGCTCGACGCCGCGGTCGTCGGCCGGGATCCAGACGCCGCTGCGGCCCTCGACCCGGCCGGTGTGCACGCCGAGCTGATCGCAGACGGTGATCAGGGCCTCTTCGAGACGACGGACGTAGTGCACGACGTCGATCGGGTCGGCGAGTTTGACGATCGGGTAGCCGACCAGCTGGCCGGGCCCGTGCCAGGTGATCTTGCCGCCGCGGTCGACGTCGATCACCGGGGTGCCGTCCGTCGGCCGGTCCTCGGCTTCGGTGCGCTTGCCCGCGGTGTACACCGACGGGTGCTCCAGCAGCAGCATGGTGTCCGGGCCGTCACCGTCGGCACGGGCTGTCACGTGCTTTCGCTGGAGTTCCCAGGCTTCGGTGTAGTCGATCGTCCCGATCTCGCGGACGTCGACGGGCTCGGTGGAGGCGCGGCATGACGTGGTGGAAGAGCTCACGTCAGCGACACTACGCCCGGTCTTCCGGCAGGGGGAGCAGGCCCAGCCCGGCCGCCGAAATCAGGCCGACGCCGCCCACGGCGAGTACGGATCCCGCGGTGTCGGTCAGCCAGTGCACACCCAGCACGATGCGGCAGAGCGCGCCGAGCACCGTCGCCGCGGCGGCGATCGTGATCGCGAGCCGCGCCAGCCGCGGCCGGGTCCACGCGCACAGCAGCACCGCGACGAACCCGGTGCACGCGACGGCGACCACGTGTCCGCTCGGATAGCTCAGATCGGGGAATTCGCGGGGCCGTTCCCGGTAGAAGAGTGGTTTCGCGAGCAAGCTGGTCATCCGGCACAACAGGAGGACAACGGCCAGTTTGACGCACAACGCGGTCAGGTCCCGGCGGCGCCAGGCGAGCACCGCCAGCACCGCGCCCAGCGCGAACGGCAGGACCGGGCCGAGGACGTTCGTGACCAGGCCCGCCACCTGCCCGGCGGCCTGGGTGTGCTGGCCGCGGAACGCGTCGGCGAGGGCGACGTCCACCGGCGGCGGCCGCTTGTCGACGAGCAGCCCGAGCGTGACGAAGCCGATCAGCAGCAGCGTCCCGGCGAGGGTGTACAGGCCGCGCCGCACGGTCATGTCGCGGCGGTCAGCGCGTCTTCGAGGGTCGGGTGGCGGAACTCGTAACCCGCCTCCTCCAGTACCCGGGGCAGGGCGCGCTGCCCGAACAGCGCCATCTCCTCGGCCGCCTGCCCGAGGACGGTCTTCATGGCGAAACCCGGCACCTGCCAGATCGCCGGCCGGTGCACGGCACGGCCCAAAGCCTTCGTGAAGGCGGCGTTCGTGACGGGCCGCGGTCCGCAGAGGTTCACCGGGCCGGACAGGGATTCGTTCTCCAGCGCGAAGACGATCGCGCCGACCTCGTCTTCGAGCGAGATCCAGGGCATGTACTGCTTGCCGTCGCCGAGTTTCCCGCCGAGTCCCCAGCGGAACAGCGGGCGCAGGACGTCCAGGAGGCCGCCCTCGCGCGCGAGCACCAGCCCGGTACGGATGCGGACGACACGGGCACCCGCGGTGGCCGCGCTCTCGGTGGCGCCCTCCCAAGCGGTGCAGAGCCCGGCGAGGAAGCCGCGTCCCACCGGACTCGATTCGTCCACAAGGGACGGACCGGGGTCGCCGTAGTAGCCGACGGCGGAAGCGTTGACCAGCACGGGGATCCCGTGCTCGGCGACCGCTTCCGCGAGTACCTCGGTCGGTTCGACCCGGCTGTCGAGGAGCACCTGTTTGCGGGCCGCGCTCCAGCGTCCCGGCAGCAGTGGCGCGCCCGCGAGGTTCACCACGGCGTCGACCCCGTCGAGCGCGCCGTCGGCGATCTCCCCGGCCGGGGGATCCCAGCGGCGTTCGTCGGACGCCCGCTCCTCCCGGCGCACAAGGCGGACCACTTCGTGTCCGGACCGACGTAACCGTGTCGTCAGGGAGGTGCCGATCAGCCCGCTCGCGCCCGCGATCAGAACTCGCATGCTGCGATCGTGTCCTATCCGCGATCCGGCCGCACGCTCAGGTTCTTCAGCTGCCCGGCGACGTCGGAGGCGGCGGTGAGCAGCACCAGCACCGGGATCGTCGCGGCGGGACGGAGCCGGTAACTGCCGCGTTTGTCCTGCTCGACGATTCCGGCCCCGGTCAGTGCCTTGAGGTGGTGGTACAGCCGGCCCGGAGACCCGAGTTCGGCGGCTTCCTGAAGGGCGGGCGCGGTCTGCGCGCCCTTCTCGGCCAGCGTCCGCACGAGCGCCACCCGCGCGGTGCTGGACAGGGCCGCGAGCACTTCGACCCGCGGCCCGTCCGGGAACGCCAGCACCGGGCCGGGCGTGACGGTGATCGCCCAGCTCAGGTCGAGCGGCTCGGTCAGCCGACCGTGGTAGCCGACCAGACCGCCGGGGCTCGCCACCGGTTCGGCCTGGTCCGGAGCGTGCTGATTCTCGAGCGCGGCGACCCGGGCTTCGAGGGCGGCGATCCGGTCGGCGAGCTCAGCGTTCATACCGGTTATCTATACCGTGGTCAGCGGAGCGCTCGTTCCAGGGCGGTGAACCGCGTCGAGTCGGAGAGCGCCTTGAGCACGAGGTCGATGAGCGGCAGAGCGTTCCCCATGTCCTGGTCGCCCACGCCGGTGAGCAGGACCGCCGCCGTACCCGAACGGCCGCCCGGCCAGCGGACGGAGAGCCCGATGGTCAGTGAGTGCGGCAGGCTTCCACCCTTGAAGAGCACTTCGCTCGCTCCGGGCGGTACGCGGTCCGAAAGCGGTTGCGCGAGGATTTCGCGCGCGGGCGTGTAGAGGCCCTTTGCGATGCTGCGGTGAAGCGAGAACAGTTCCGACGCCGAGCCTTGGCCGTGCCCCTTGATCCACGGCCATTGGGCGTCGGAGGTGCCCGGCATATGGGGCCAGCGCTCGAAGGCTTCGGCGCGGAACCGCGGATCGCGGACGAACCGGCGTGCCACCGCGTCGCCCATCGCCCGCCGGACGGCGACCGGGCTGCCGGGTGGGGGCGCGTACTCCGGCATCATCAGCATCAGGACCTCGCCGCTGAACGAGCGGGTGTCCGGCCTCGGCCAGCCGCCTCGCGCCGCCGCACGCTGGAGGGCGAGATCGCCGAGACGGGTGCGGAGATAGTCCGTGGCGGCGTTGTCGCTGAAGAAGATCATCGCTTCGGCGAGCCTGGCCAGGGGGACACGCTGTTCGGGATCCTTGGCGATGCCGTAGTCGTCGCAGGGGACGCCCAGCCAGTTGAGCGCCTGGAAATGCGCGCGGCCGTCGGCGACGAAGGGGTGGTGGGCGTCCCAGTCGCCGACGCGAATCTGTTCGTTCGGGTCGAGCCCGCCCTCGGTGACCGCGACGGCGTAGGCGCTGAGATGCACGATCTTGACGGACGACGCCAGCACGCGCCGGACGTCGGTGTTGCGTGCGGCGCGGCGCCCGGCGCCGTCGTCGACCAGGACGGAGACATCGCGCCGGTGGGCGGCGATCCAGTCGAGCCAGCCCTGTTCGGTCGTCGTGTCCGGCTGGGTCGCGCTCGCGGTTCCCGGCAGCAGCAACGCCGCCGATCCCGCGGCGGCACCGGCCAGCAGATGGCGTCTCGTCAGCATGGGCGACATCCTTCCTCTAGTATTCCGTAATTACGGAATACTAGAGGAATCTCGCGCAGTTCGTCACCTGGTCGCGGTGGTTCGTCATGCCAACCACCGCAAGCAGGTGACGAAGTGCGGAGAGAAGAGGAAGGCCCCCGCCCCGCCGAAGCGGGACGAGGGCCTTCACGGACCACAGGAGGATCAGAGACCGAGCTCGTCCTCGAAGTTGCCCTCTTCCAGACGCTGCTTGATCGTCGTGACGAAGCGGCCCGCGTCGGCCCCGTCCACCAGGCGGTGGTCGTAGGTCAGCGGCAGGAACGCCATCGACCGGACGGCGATCGTGTCGTTGCCGTCGGCATCCGCGATCACGACCGGGCGCTTCACGACCGCGCCGGTCCCGAGCATGCCGGACTGCGGCTGCACGATGATCGGCGTGTCGAACAGGGCGCCGTTGGAGCCGATGTTCGTGATCGTGAAGGTGCCACCCGACAGCTCGTCCGGCTTGATCTGGCCCGAACGCGCGCGGCCCGCCAGGTCGGCGATGCGGTGCGCGAGACCGGCGAGGCTGAGCTCACCCGCGTCGTGGACGACCACCGACAGCAGACCCTTTTCGGTGTCCACCGCGATCCCCAGGTGCACCGCACCGTGGTAGGTGATCTCCTTCGTGTCCTCGTTGTAGGACGCGTTGACGTTCGGGTGCTGCTTGAGCGCCTCGACGGTGGCCTTCGCGAAGAACGGCAGGAACGTCAGGTTGACGCCCTCGCGCTCCTTGAAGGCCGCCTTCGCCCGCTGGCGGAGCTTGGCGATCTTCGTGACGTCCACCTCGTGGACCTGCGTGAGCTGCGCGGAGATCTGCAGCGACTCGCGGGTCTTCGTGGCGGTGATCTGACGGATCCGGCTGGCCTTCTGCACGGTGCCGCGCAGCGCGGCGAGCTCCGGCGAAACCGCGGCCTTGCGCGGAGCCGACGGGGCGGCGGCGGGAGCCGGGGCGGCGGCAGCGGGCTGCTCGGCGGGAGCCGGGGCGGCCTTCTGCTTGGCCTCGGCGGCCGCGAGCACGTCCTGCTTGCGGATGCGGCCACCGACACCGCTGCCGGTCAGCGACGACAGGTCGATGCCGTGCTCGGAAGCGAGCTTGCGGACCAGCGGCGTCACGTACGGCGCGTTGTCCGAACCGTTGTCGCTGCTCGCCGCCGGCTTCGGGACCTCGGCCTTGGGTTCGGCCTTGGGTTCGGCCTTGGGCTCGGGCTTCGGCGCGGGAGCCGCCTCGGCCTTGGGCTCGGGCTTCGGCTCCGGCTTGGGTTCCGGCTTCGGCTCGGGCTTGGGTTCCGGCTTGGGCTCGGGCTTCTTCTCCTCGGCCTTCGGCGCCGGGGCGGAACCGGCGGCACCGATCACCGCGAGCACACCGCCGACCTCGACGGTCTCGTCCTCACCGGCGCGGATTTCCAGCACGGTGCCGGCGACCGGGGAGGGGACCTCGGTGTCGACCTTGTCGGTGGAGATCTCGAGCAGCGGCTCGTCGACCTCGACGCTGTCACCGACCTGCTTGAGCCACCGGGTGACGGTGCCTTCGGTGACGCTCTCGCCCAGCTCGGGCAGCTTCACCTCGGTGCCTTCACCATCCGAAGCCGGCGCGGTGTCCGGCTTGGACGGCGCGGAAGCCTCCTCCTGCGCGGGCTCCGGCTCCGGCTCGGGTTCGGGCTGCGCCTCTTCGGAGGCGGGCTCGGCGGAACCGGAGGACTCCGGCACCCCGCCGGTCCCGTCGTCGATGACGGCGAGTTCGCCGCCGACCTCGACGGTCTCGTCCTCCTGCGCGCTGATCTTCACGACCTTGCCGGCGACCGGGGAGGGGACCTCGGTGTCGACCTTGTCCGTGGAGATCTCGAGCAACGGCTCGTCGACCTCGACGGTGTCGCCCTCCTGCTTCAACCACCGGGTGACGGTGCCCTCGGTGACGCTCTCACCGAGCTCCGGCAACGTGACGGAGTAGGCCATCGTTCGCTGACTCCCTTGATATGTCTTGCTTGGTCTGTTTCTTCGACGGTGAGACGTCAGCTGTGGACGTGCAGCGGCTTGCCCGCGAGGGCGAGGAACGCTTCACCGAGGGCCTCGGTCTGGGTGGGGTGCGCGTGGATGAGGGGAGCCACGTCCTCGGGGAACGCCTCCCAGCTGTAGATCAGCTGCGCTTCGCCGATCAGCTCGCCGACGCGGTCGCCGACCATGTGCACGCCGACGACCGGCCCTTCCGGGGCCTTGATCAGCTTGACCCCACCGGAGGTCTTGAGGATCTGGCTCTTGCCGTTGCCGCCGAGGTCGTAGGTGAAGGTGGTGACGTCGGAGCCGTACTTCTCCTTCGCCTGCGACTCGGTGAGGCCGACCGAAGCGACCTCGGGGTGTGAGTAGGTGACGCGCGGGATGCCGCTCTCGTCGATCACGCGCGGCTCCTGGCCGGCGATCTCTTCCGCGACGAAGATGCCCTGCTGGAAGCCGCGGTGCGCGAGCTGCAGGCCGGGAACGATGTCGCCGACGGCGTAGACGTTCGGCAGGTTGGTGCGCAGGCGGTCGTCGGTGAGGACGAAGCCGCGCTCCATCTTGACGCCTGCCTCCTCGTACCCGTGCCCCGCCGAGTTCGGGCCGCGGCCCACGGCGACCAGCATCAGGTCGGCTTCCAGCGTCTCGCCGGACTCCAGCGACACGCTCACACCGTTGTCGTCCTGCTTGGCGCCGGTGAACCGGACACCGGTCTTGAAGCCGATCTTGCGACGACGGAAAGCACGCTCGAGCTGCTTGGACGCGTACTCGTCCTCGTTCGGGACCAGACGGGGCAGCGCCTCCACGATGGTGACGTCGACGCCGAAGGACGCCCACACGGACGCGAATTCGACACCGATGACACCACCGCCGAGGACGATGACCTTCTTCGGGATGTAGTCCAGCGAAAGCGCCTGCTCACTGGCGATGATGCGGCCGCCCAGCTCGAGGCCGGGCAGCGTCTTCGAGTACGAGCCGGTGGCGAGGATGACGTTCTTGCCGGTGTAGCGGGTGCCTTCGACCTCGACGGTCGTGCCGCCGACGAACGTTCCGGTGCCCTCGACGAGGTTCACCTTGTGCGCCTTGGCCAGGCCCTGGAGGCCCTTGTACAGGCGGGAGACGATCCCGTCCTTGTACTTGTTGACCCCGGCGATGTCGATGCCTTCCAGCACGGCCTTGACGCCGAACGTCTCGGCGTCGCGGGTCTCGTCGGCGACCTCCGCCGCGTGGAGGAGGGCCTTGGTCGGGATGCAGCCTCGGTGGAGGCACGTCCCGCCAAGCTTGTCCTTTTCGATCAGGGTGACGGAAAGGCCCAGCTCGGCCGCGCGGAACGCGGCGGCGTAGCCGCCCGATCCGCCACCCAGGATCACAAGGTCGGCGGAGGTGTCGGTCACTTCAATAACTCCTCGGCAGGCGGTAGGGGTGGAGCTCTGGCGCCGCTTCGCGCGGTATACGCGCGCGCGGACACTTGCCATCTTGTCACTACGTGTGGAGAGCCTGCGACCTAGGCCGCGTCCTGTGACCCACGGGACACGGCCCGCGCGGGTCGCCACCGGGAGCACACGCCCGGGTCGGGATAATGGACGCCGGACACGAGTGGGAAGTGAGGTGGTCGGAGTGGGTCTGTTCGACTCGCTGCGCCGGCGCTCCAAAGGCGGGCAAAAGCCCGGTACGCTGCGAAAAGCCTCTTCAAACGACTTCAAGCATCTCGAAGAGTGGGCCTCTTCACGGACCGGTGTCGAGGCCTATGTGGAGCCCAAGACCAACGTCACGGAGACCACCGTCGTCCTCATCGCCCATGACGGTGAGTGGACCAGGCGCCGGATCGAGAGCCTGGACGCGGCGCAGCAGTTCGGTCGCAAACGGTCGATCCCCGTGTACGAGGTCGCCCGGGTCGGCTACCCGAAACGGATGCGGGAGTACACGGAGCGTAAGAAGCGCGGCGAAGCCTGACGCGCGGTGGTCGTGAGTGGCGATTCGGGTCAGCACCCCCGTCGCCACTCACGACCCCTTGGCTCGGCCCGTGCGGAAGACTCGCCCACCCGCCACCAGCCGGGTACCCAGTACATGAAGGCCCCCTTCCTTGCGCCTAGGTACAGGAAGGGGGCCTTCATGTACCTCATGAAGGAAACGCCGAGGTCACGTAGTAGGTATCCGAGAGGAAGCTCGTCAGAAGCCCCATCGCCACTCATGAGGCTTGCGCCAGCAACAGCAGGTGCCGCTCCAGCAGCGCCCGGAACGTCGGGTGCACCGTCGTGCCCAGCGCCGGGTCGATCTCGACCGTCCGCCACTGTTCGCCGGCGGCGGTGAGCAGCACGACGGCCGGGTCCGCGATCACGACGACACCGCCCTCCGCGCGGAGTTCCGCCGTCCCGAGAAGCCGGGGGAAGACGACGTCGGCGGGCAGCCCGTCGCAGGTCCGGAGGAACTCGCGGTAGTCGTCGGGCAGACGGAGTCCGAGCCGCGCCTCGGCCGCGCCGATGGTGCGGAATGACGCCGCCGGGGGAGCGGTGCCTCCACCGCGAAGCCGCAGAACGCCCGCGACCATCTCGCGCCACGATCCGGTGTCCGGCGGGTAACGCTCGTACAGCGCCGCGACCAGCGCCCCGGCGCACACCTCCGGCCAGCCGCCGAGCCCGAGCGGGTCGGCCCCTGCGAGCAGCCGCGGTGCGAGCCCCCTCGACGCGGCGAGCACGGCGAGGTCCGGGCGCCCCTGTCGCGAGGCGATCCCGGCCCAGGCCTCGAGGTCGCCTCGCGCGACGGCCTCCCGCAATCGATCCGGCCGCGACGGTCCGAACCGGGAGACGGCCTCGCCGATCGGGGAGCCGCCGAGCAGGCCGTCGAGATCGGACACGCGCCGGGCCAGATACTCCTCGTGAGCGCGCTCTTCGGCGTCGAGATCGAGCGGAGTCAGCGCCGCGGCCCACTCCGGCCGCGCCCCACGCGCTTCGAACAGCATCGCCCACGCCCGTGCCTGCACGGCGCCGGGGACGAGCGCGGTGACGGGACGTTCGGTGAGCGCGTGCCAATGCGTGATCAGCCGGTCGGCTTCCGTCATCGCCCCGGACGCGGCGAACATCAGCGCCGCGTGGGCGATCCGGTCGTCGAGCGTCGCGTCTTCACCGCTCAGCACGTCCCTGATCGCGTCTTCGAGATACGCGTCTCTGTCCACGGAACCGACTTTGCCACAACGAGGTTCGCACTGCCCGCCGCCTCGCGGGCAGTTATCGGGCCCTTGCGTCGACGACGGAATGCGGATCGAGGCTTCTGTCCATAATGGACGGTCAAGTTTCGGGATTTTCGGGCAAGCGGCGCGAACGCGCGGAGTCCGGTCACCGACCGTCCACTTCGGACTGACGCGGCGACGGTCGGCACTCGCGCACGGCACTCCGGGGAAACGAGGTCACGTTCGATCCGCGCCACGACGGCCGCGTCGTGGTCTGGCGCGACGCAGGCGGGCGAGGACCACCGCGCTTCACCCCCAACGCGCGTGAAGGCCCTCTTCCCGTACCTAAGCACTCAGGAAGGGGCCTTCACAAGCGTTCGGAAAGCGTCAGCCGTTCGCGGCGATGTCCGCGAGGACCGCGGCGATGGTGCGGACCGGGACGCCGGTGCCGCCCTTGCCGGTGTAGCCCCACGGCCCGGCCGTGTTGAACGACGGGCCCGCGATGTCGATGTGCGCCCAGGGCAGGCCCTCGGTGACGAACTCGCGCAGGAAGATGCCCGCGGCGAGCATGCCGCCCCAGCGGTGCCCGGTGACGTTGGCCAGGTCGGCGAGGCGCGAGTCGAGGTCGGCGCGCAGTTCCTCCGGCAGCGGCATCGCCCAGCCGCCTTCACCGGTCGCCTGCGCGATCGAAGCGATCCGGTCGCGGAACTCGTCCGAGCCCATGACACCCGCGGTGCGGTTGCCGAGCGCGACGACCTGCGCGCCGGTCAGGGTCGAGGTCTCGATCAGGTAGTCGGGGTTCTCCTCGCCCGCGCGCACGATCGCGTCGGCCAGCACGAGACGGCCTTCGGCGTCGGTGTTGAGCACCTCGACGGTCTTGCCGCCGTACATGCTGAGCACGTCACCCGGCCGGTACGAGGTGGCCGAGGGCAGGTTCTCCGCCAGCGGGATGTGCGCGACGACCTCGAGCGGGTACCTCAGCTTCGCGGCCAGCACCACGGAGGCGAGCACGGCGGCCGCGCCCGACATGTCCGAGGTCATGTGGTCCATGTTCGCGGCGGGCTTGATCGAGATGCCGCCCGAGTCGAAGGTGATGCCCTT
>Ga0196958_10000108_pt1 | contig 30309 bp, 28 predicted proteins | sample S1v_10metaG_FD_148654 | JGI IMG/M metagenome (GOLD analysis project Ga0196958, IMG submission 148654) | Soil microbial communities from Anza Borrego desert, Southern California, United States - S1+v_10 | ecosystem: Environmental > Terrestrial > Soil > Desert | place: USA: California | collected... | reverse complement strand
CAACACGGCCAAGCACACCTCCTGGGCAACATCGTCGGCGGAGACCGACGACCGGTCCATCCGACCGAGTCGCGCCCGGCAGTAGCGCACGACCATGGGCCGGATGATGGCGATCACGGACCCGACAGCCTGGGGGTCGCCCGTCATGGCGCGGGCCACCAGTTCGTCGGGTACCTCTGACGTCTCACTCATCGCGGACTGTGGTGCGGGCGTTACGGAACATGTTCGGCATCATCCGTTCGTGAGGCTGATCACGGAGAGTGCTCAACCGTGCCCTCATTACGGACCACCGTAGCGAAGCCGCACGACGGCCCGGGATGGGCTCCTACTCGGACGGGAAGACGCACGGGAGCGGGTTTCCGTTGCCGGATCAGCGCGGCGACCACCCGATCGGGGGGCGCAGAACGCCCCGAACGGGGGGTGGTGGACACCGCGGGTGGTGGACACCGCGGTGAGGCGGGCGCGTGGCTGCATGCCGAGCAGCCACGTCGCCCGGAGGATCGGACCCGGAACCACGTTCCGGGCATCTGGACTACGGGCGGTGACCCCGGTCGGGTCGGCGCGACGACGGGAGCAGCGCCTGCCGGAGCCGTCCCTCACCCCGCCTCAGGACACGAGACCCCTGCGGAAGCCGTGGGCGACCGCCTGGGCACGGTCGCGCACGCCGAGCTTGCGGAACAGCCGCCGGGCGTGGGTCTTGACCGTGTCCTCCGACAGGTAGAGCTCGCGGCCGATCTGGCCGTTGCTCTTGCCCTGGCTCATGCCGCGCAGCACCTGGAGCTCGCGCTCGGTGAGCTGCACGCCGGGGTCGGTGGGGGCGCGGGGCGTCGGCACCGCCGTGCTCGCGAGCGTGTGCGCGAGCGCGGCCACCAGCTCGGGACGCGAGGCGTCCCAGCGGAGGTAGCCGCGCGCACCGCCGGCGATCGCGGCCGCGATGCTGCCCGCGTCGTCGGGGGCGCCGAAGACGATGACGTTGGCCTGTGGGTGGGCGGCGACCAGCCGCCGCGTGGCCTCGACGCCCGTGGGCACTGCCCGCTGGGTGCCGACCAGGACCACGTCCACCGGCTGCCGCGAGAACCTCGCGAGCAACTCGTCCCCGTGCGCAACGCAATCGATCCGGTGTACCCCCGGCACCGCGGACATCACGCGGGTCAGGCCTTCGCGGACGCTACGACGATCGTCGCAGATGAGTACCGTCGTCACGACGATTCCTTCCTGCAGCTTCCTGCAGCCGGGTGATGTATCACCCCCCGCATCGGCGGGTGACAGGCTCACCTTGACACGATCAGGGCCGGTTTGTGCCCTCCATTCGGGAGTGTTGCGCCAAGTGGCACTCGTCATGTGGGTGACGTAGGACCGAATGGAGTACGAAGGTTACCGGGAGCCGAGCGGAGATCGTCCTCTCCTCCCCCGTCCAGCGACTCCCGTCCGGGTCATGACGAGCCACGATGACGCTCACCGTGGCCGACCCCGGCGTGTCGGCGGCGTGGCGTGTCGTTCGTCCGTCCGTTCACCGATCGCTGCGCCATCCGGGGCACGCGCTCGTTTGCTCCGACCCCTTCGGGGTCGTTCACACGAGCACGGTCTCACCGATGGTCGCCAGGGCGCCGCGCAGCGTGACCAGGCGCACGCTCCGCTGCGGGGTCTCGACGCCGTCCCAACCCGGGCCCGCGACGAAGGTGCGGTACCGCGGGCGGGTCGCCGGGAGCGCGTGCAGGACGTCCGGGTCGGCGGTGTCCGCCGCCTGCGACCAGAGCACCACGGCCACCGGAGCGGTGCGCCGCGCCGCCGCGGCCAGCGCGTCCGCCGGCAGGTCCGCCCCGAGGTAGCGGTGCGGGACGCCACGCTCACCGAGCGCCGCGGCCAGGGCGAGGACCGGCAGCGCGTGCTGCTCACCGGGCATGGCCGCCAGCAGCACGGGGCGCGTGTCGCGGGCTCCCACCGGACGGGCCCGCCGTCGCAGCAGTGCGCCGAACACGCCGCCGACGCACTCGCTGACGAGGTGCTCGATCTCCACGCCCGTCCCGGCGTGCTCCCACCGCTCGCCGATCGCCGCCAGCACCGGCCGCACCACCTCGTCCCAGGTCACCTCGACGCCGTCCTCGTCGACCGACTCGACGAGCAGATCGGCGACGGTCTCGGCGTCGAGCGCCAGCGCGGCGCGGCCCAGTCCCCGGGCCCGCTGCCCCGCACCGGGCAACCGCAGCACCCGTCCCCCGACGCGGGCGCGCCCGTTCCCGGACGGCGTCGCGGGGTCCGGCGAGCCCGTGGCGGGCAGCGGGGTCTCGAGCGCGTAGCGGGCCGCGTCGGCGGGCGAGACCCCGCGCACGAGTGCCCGGTGCATCAGCTCCAGGCGCGCCACGTCCTCCGGCGAGTAGCGGCGGTGGCGGCCGGGGGCGTGCGCGCCCGGGCCGATCCCGTAGCGCCGGTCCCAGGTGCGCAAGGTGCCGGGGGCGACGCCGATCCGGCGCGCTGTTGCGGCCACCGTGAGCCCCGGCGCGGAGGCGGGCGCGGGTCGGGCCGTCACCGTCTCATCGTCGGCGCCGGGGCGGGGCCGGGCAAGTCGCCTGGCGAGACGATCGTGAACGACATATTGAACAACGTTTGGTGCGCTTCTAGGCTGGGCATCTCACCGTCGCACGACAGGGAGTTCGCCGAGCGGACGAGGTGATGGGGTGGCCGACACGCGAAGGCTTCCGATCCCGGTGGCCGAGAGCTGGGACTGGCAGCGCCACGGCGCCTGCCGCGGTATGGACAGCGCCTTGTTCTTCCACCCGGAACGGGAACGCGGGCCGGCCAAGGCCGACCGCGAGGCACGGGCCAAGCAGGTCTGCCGCGGCTGTCCGGTGCTCGAGCCGTGCCGCCGGCACGCGCTGGCCACCGAGGAGCCCTACGGGGTCTGGGGCGGGCTGAGCGAGGCCGAGCGCAAGGAGACCAGGACGACGAACGGCACTCTCGTCGGCTCGGTGTCCGACGGGAGTGCCGTTCGTCAGGTGCGTGCCGGTCCTCAGTGACCGTGGCCGTGGCCGTGGCCGTGGCCACCGGCGGCGGGCGCGGGCGGCTCGGGCTTGTCCACCACCGCGCTCTCGGTGGTGAGCACCATGCGGGCGATCGACGCGGCGTTCACCACGGCGGACCGGGTGACCTTGACCGGGTCGATGACCCCGTCGGCCAGCAGGTCGCCGTAGGTGAGGGTGGCGGCGTTGTAGCCCTGGCCCCACTCCTGGGCGGCGACCTTGCCGACCACGACGGCACCCTCCTGGCCACCGTTGGCGGCGATCCAGTGCAGCGGCGCGGTGAGCGCCCGACGCACGATCGCCACGCCGGTGGCCTCGTCGCCGGTCAGGCCGATGCCGTCGGACAGCGCGGCCGCGGCGTGCACGAGCGCCGCGCCCCCGCCCGGGACGATGCCCTCCTCGACCGCGGCCCGGGTGGCCGCCACCGCGTCCTCGATGCGGTGCTTGCGCTCCTTGAGCGCGGTCTCGGTGGCCGCCCCGACCTTGATGACGGCGACGCCGCCGGAGAGCTTGGCCAGCCGCTCCTGCAGCTTCTCGCGGTCCCAGTCGGAGTCCGACGCCTCGATCTCGGCCTTGATCTGGGCGATGCGCCCGTCGATGGCGTCCTTGGTGCCCCCGCCCTCGACGAGGGTGGTGGTGTCCTTGGTGACGACCGCGCGGCGGACCTTGCCGAGCAGGTCGAGCCCGGCCTCGGACAGCTTGAGGCCGACCTCCGGCTTGATGACGGTGCCGCCGGTGGCGATCGCGAGGTCGTCCATGAAGGCCTTGCGGCGGTCGCCGAAGAACGGCGACTTGACCGCGGCGACCTTGACGGTCTTGCGGATCGAGTTGACCACCAGCGTGGACAGCGCCTCGCCGTCGACGTCCTCGGCGACGATCAGCAGCGGCTTGCCCTCGCCGAGCACCTTCTCCAGCAGCGGGAGCAGGTCGGCGATCGCGCTGATCTTCTCCTGGTGCAGCAGGACGTAGGCGTCCTCGAGCACCGCCTCCATGGACTCGGAGTCGGTGACGAAGTACGGCGAGAGGTAGCCCTTGTCGAACTGCAGGCCCTCGGTGATCTCCAGCTCGGTGGCGAGCGTGGAGCCCTCCTCGACCGTGATGACGCCGTCGGCGCCCACCTTCTCCAGCGCCTCGCTGATCAGGCCGCCGATCTCCTCCTCGCGGGAGGCGATCGTGCCGACCTGGGCGATGGCCTTGCCCTCGACCGGGGTGGCCTTCTGCGCCAGCACCTCGGCGACCTTGTCCGCGGCCGCGGAGATGCCCGTGCCCAGCGCCGCCGGGTTGGCGCCCGCCGCGACGTTGCGCAGCCCAGCCGTGACCATCGCCTGGGCGAGCACGGTGGCCGTGGTGGTGCCGTCACCCGCGACGTCGTTGGTCTTTGTGGCGACGGTCTTCGCGAGCTGGGCGCCCAGGTTCTCGAACGGGTCGTCCAGGTCGATCTCGCGCGCGATGGTGACGCCGTCGTTGGTGACGGTCGGCCCACCGAACTTCTTGTCCAGCACGACGTGGCGACCGCGCGGGCCCAGGGTGACCTTGACCGCGTCGGCCAGCTGGTTCACCCCGCGCTCCAGTGCACGGCGCGCCGTCTCGTCGAAGCTGATCTGCTTCGGCATGCCTGCCTCTCTCTGTCTCTCCAGCCGGAAGACGCCGCCGCCCCGGCGGCCCGCTCGGTCGAGGGACCACCGGGGCGGCGGCGCTACGGAACCTTCGTCAGTTGACGACCGCGAGCACGTCGCGGGCGGAGAGGATGAGGTACTCCTCGCCGTTGTACTTGACCTCGGTGCCGCCGTACTTCGAGTAGATGACGACGTCGCCGACGTTCACGTCGAGCGGAACGCGGTTGCCGTTGTCGTCGACGCGCCCCGGGCCGACCGCGAGGACCTTGCCCTCCTGCGGCTTCTCCTTCGCCGTGTCGGGGATGACGATCCCGGACGCGGTGGTGGTCTCGGCCTCGCTGGCCTGGACGACGATCTTGTCCTCGAGCGGCTTGATGTTCGCCACTTGATGACCTCCCCTTCCTGGGGTGCGTGCACTCGCTTGATGGGTTCTGGGTGGACAGCGCGCGGGCGTTCCGTCGTCGCGGGTGCCGGACCGCCCGGGCCGTTCCGTTGGCACTCTACCGATGAGAGTGCCAGCGCTCAACGCCGGTCCGGTCACCCCGCGCTCGCGTGCCGGCCGCCCGACGTGCACACTTCCCGGCGAAGCGCTGGGGGGCGCCGACCCGGCCCGCGGTGGGGACCGTCAGGGGGCCGGTACGGCACGGCCTCCTGACGTGTTTCGGACTCAGGGGGCCCGGATGGACGCACTGCAACCCGACGACCCGACACAGCTCGGGCCGTTCCGGCTGGTCGCCCGCCTCGGTGCGGGCGGGATGGGCCATGTCTACCTCGGCCGGGGCGCCGATGGCCGTCCCGCGGCCGTCAAGGTGGTGCACCCGGGCCACGCGGCGGACCCGGACTTCCGCAACCGCTTCGCGCGTGAGATCGCCACCGCCGTGCGGGTCGACTCGCCGTGGACCGCGGCCGTCCTCGCCGCCGACCCGCACGCACCCCGGCCCTGGCTCGCGACCGCCTACGTCCCGGGCCCCGACCTGGACCACGTCGTCGCGGTCACCGGCCCGCTGCCGGAGTCGACCACGGCGGTCCTCGCCGGCGGGCTCGCCCGTGCGCTCGCCCACCTGCACGCCGCGGGCGTGGTGCACCGCGACCTCAAGCCGTCCAACGTCATGCTCACGGCAGACGGACCGCGTCTGATCGACTTCGGCATCGCCCGCGCCGCCGACGCCACCAGGATCACCTCCACCGGCGTCGTCGTGGGCACCCCGGCCTTCATGTCCCCCGAACAGGCGCTCGGGGGCGACGTCGGCACCGCCAGCGACGTCTTCTCGCTCGCCGCCGTGCTCACCTTCGCCGCCACCGGCACCGGGCCGTTCGGCCGCAGCACGGGCAACCCCATCGCGATGCTCCGCCGGGTGAGCGCGGGGGAACCGGACCTGTCCGGGGTACCCGCGCCCCTGCGCCAGGTGATCGCGCCGTGCCTCGCGAAGGACCCGGCGGCACGGCCCACCGCGGACGAGCTCGCCGCCCGGCTGGTCCCGATCGACCCGGGCCCCGGGCAGGAATGGCTGCCACCGGTCGTCGGCGCGGTCGTCGCCCGGGCCGCCGCCGCACCCGGGGGCGGGCGGCGGCGCACGCGGACGATGATCGCCGTCGCCGCCGCGACGGCGGTCGTCGTGCTCGCTGCCGGAGTGGGGGTCGGGCTGGCGAACCTCCTCGGCCCGCCTGCCGATCCGGCTCCGGCGCCCGCCGCGGTGGCGGCGGCGCCGACCTCCACCGATCCCCCGACGCCCCGTACCTTCCCGGCCAGTCCCGCGCCGCCCCCACCGCCCGCCGCGCCCGTCGGGCTGGTTCCGAGCCAGGTCCCCGGCTGGACCGCGGCCGTCTCCACCACCCGAAACGCCGCCTACGACGTGCCCGCGCCGTGGGTACCCGGCTCACCCGGTCTGGTCCGGGGCTACCGCACCGACGACGAGGTGGGGATCGCGATGAGCGGCGTGGCGGCCTACGAGTCGGGCGAACCCTCGCCGTGCGCCGAGGGAGAGCAGTACGAGCTCGCCTGGTCCGGGGTCACCGGCGCACCCGTCGCCGACGCGGCCATCGCCGCCCGGGACGTGGCAGAGCTCTGGACCGGCTACTTCGAGCCCGAGAACGGCAGCCCGCCGCAGGCCGAGTACTCGACACCCCAGCCGGTGACCGTGAACGGGCAGGCCGGGAGCCACGTCGTCGCCGACATCGTCGTGCCGTCCGGGGCGTGCGGCTCGCCGCACAAGGTGATCCACACGGTCGCCGTGCACGACGGCACGGGCGAATCCCTCGTCTGGGTGCTCCTCGCCGAGCAGGATGTGCCGGGCGCCGTCACCGACGCCGACATCGACCAGATCATCCGGTCGCTGCGCCCCGCGGGCCTGGAGGAGCGGTGCGATCCGGGACGCGACGCCGTCGGGTCGTGGTGCTGATGCAGCCACTGCACCCCGGCGATCCCGCCCGGATCGGGCCGTTCGAGCTGGTCGCCCGCCTCGGCGCGGGCGGTATGGGCCAGGTCTACCTGGGCCGCGACGCGCACGGGCAGCAGGCCGCGGTCAAGGTCGTCCACCCCGGGCTCGCCTCCGACCCCGGCTTCCGCACCCGGTTCGCGCGGGAGATCGAGACGGCCCGGCGCGTCCACTCGCCCTGGACGGCGGCCGTCCTCACCGCCGACGCGCAGGCCCACCCGCCCTGGTTGGCCAGCACCTACGTCCCCGGCCCGAGCCTCGACCAGGTCGTCGACACCGCGGGTCCCCTCTCCGAGTCCGCCACCACCATCCTCGCCAGCCGGCTCGCCCACGCCCTCGCGCACCTGCACGCCGCGGACGTCGTGCACCGCGACCTCAAGCCGTCCAACGTCCTGCTCGCCCCGGACGGCCCGCGGCTGATCGACTTCGGCATCGCGCGCGCCGCCGACGCCACCAAGATCACCCACACGGGCGCCGTCGTGGGCACGCCCGCCTTCATGTCCCCCGAGCAGGCGGCGGGCGACGACGCGGGCGCCCCCAGCGACGTGTTCTCACTCGCCGCCGTGCTCACCTACGCCGCCACCGGCACCGGCCCCTTCGGGAACACGACGAACCCGATGGCGATGCTGCTGCGGATCTCCGACGACGAGCCGGACGTCAGCGCCGTGCCCGAGGCGCTGCGCCCGCACCTCGAACCGTGCCTCGCGAAGGACCCGGACAGCCGCCCGACCGCGGCCCGGCTCGCGGCCGCGCTCGACCCCTTGGGGAGGGCGGCAGCGGACGCGGCGGGCCTGCGCTCGCCGGACCCCACGCTCGTCGACGACCGGTGGCAGGAGGGACCGGGGCCCACCCTGCCGGCGCCGGTGGACCCGGCTCCGGCCGGCAGGCCGCGGCGCCCCCTCGCCCTTCCGCTGGGCGTGCTCACCGGGCTCGTCGCGCTCGCGGTCGTGCTCACGCTGGTGCTCGTCACCGGTGGCGGAGGTGCGACTGCCGCGCCGGCTGCGGCACAGCCCGCGGGCCTGGCCCCGCCCATCGCCTACGCGGAGCCCGCGCGGCCGACGGGCGCGGGCTCGCAGATCGGGCGCGTGCCGGTCGGGGAGGGGCCACAGGACGTCGTGCTCAGCCCCGACGGCCGTCGCGCCTACACCGTCAACTACCAGGGCATCACCGTGATCGACACGGCCACGGGGGCGGCGACCGCCACCATCGGGCTGACCGGTGGGGTGTCCGTGTCCTTCACCCCGGACGGCAGCCGGGCGTACGTCCCGCTCTCGTCCGGGTTCGTCTCGGTCGTCGACGTGGCCACCAGCGCCCAGGTCGCGGCGATCCCGATCTCCGCACGACCGCAGTCCGGGACGATCTCCGCGGACGGCCGGGAACTGTACATCGTCCACAGCGACCGGGAGACGGCGGCGACGTCCCTGTCGGTCATCGACATCGCGAGCAACACGGTCGCGGCGACGGTGCCGGTCACCCCGCCGGACCCGGCGCAGGAGTACGGGCACACGATGTTCCTCGCGGCGGCCCCGGAGTCCGCCACCGTCTGGGTCGGCGGCACCACCGACACCATCTCGGTGGTCGACACGACCACCCGCACCGTCGTCGAGACCTTCGACGTGGAGCGACCGGACAGCATCGACTTCGGGGGTGGCCGGGCCTACGTGCTGAGCCCCGTCGACGGCATCACCGTGTTCGACGTGGCGAACCGCGTGAAGCTCGGCGAGATCCGCCACCCTTCCGGCGGCTCCGTTCGGGCGCTGGCCGTGGCTCCCGACGACCGCTTCCTGTACCTGGCCGTCTCGGCGAGCGCCGGGATGTCCACCGTGCGTGTGCTCGACACGGCCACGACCTTCGTCGTGCACGAGATCGTGATCGACGCGAACCCGGCCCGGCTCGCGGTCGCGCCCGACGGGAGAACGCTCTTCGTCGCCGCCACGCTGGACAACGTCGTCGTGGTCGTCGACACCACCCCCTACGCCTGAGGTGCACCGATGAGATCCGTCACCCGTTGGATCTGGGGAGCGTGCGGCCTCGCAGGCGCCGTCGTCGTCGCGCTCGTCGCGGCACTCGTCCCGTCGGTCGGCGCAGGTGCCGAGCCGTTCACGGCCGGTGCGGGTGCCGAACCGCTCACGGTCGGAACACCGGTCACCGTCCCGGTCGGGGAGCTGGGCGCCAATGCCGTCACTCCGACGCCCGACGGGCGACGGCTGCTCGTCCTCACCGGCTCCGGCGTGGCCGTCGTCGACAGCCGGACCAGCGAGGTGCTCGGCACGATCACGCTGCCGTTCACGCTCAGCGGCCTGCTGCTCGCCCCCGACGGGACACGCGCGTACACGTCGTCCGCGGACGGCATCGTGCCGCTCGACCTGACGACCGGACTGATCGGCGACGTCCTGGTCGGCGCAGCGGAGGACGGCGTTCCCACCTCGCTCGACGGCATCAGCCCGGACGGCACCCGGCTGTCGGGCGTGATCCACGCTACGGAGTCCGGTGTGGGCCTGGTCGACCTCTCCTCGGGGACCGCGCGGCGGATCCCACTGCCGTCCACCGCCGCCTCGGACGCCGTCGTCGTCACGACCGACGCCACGCGCGTCTACGTCGGCGGGACGTCGTATGAACCCAGCCCAACGACCGAGCCGCTCGAGGTCATCGACGTCGCCACCGGTACCACCACTCCGGTCGCCGGCACCGAGGGGACGCTCTCGGTCGCGCTCTCCCGGGACGGACGGTCGGTCTACGGCATCGGGTTCTCGCAGGCCGTGGTGCTCGACGCCGCCACCGGAACCGTCACCCGGAGCGTGCCCACCTCCCTGCTCTCCGGTGAGTTCGTGATCTCGCGCAGCGGCCGGTACCTGTTCGTCGTGGACGTCTCCGGCAACGGCGTCGAGGTGTTCGACATGGAGTCCGGTGGGATCGTGGCGACGATCCCGATCGGTGCGCAGCCGGGCGACCTCGCGCTCGCCCCCGACGACAGCGCGCTGTACGTCGCCTCCCAGGCGGGATTCACGGTGGTTCCGCTCACGGGCGGTGGCTGACGCCGCACCGGGAGCGCCCGACCTGCGTCCCGTCCGTTCGTGGTGCTGACGCACGCCGTCCGGCGGGGGGCTCGTAGGGTTGCGAGCCATGGTGACGATCGGCTCGACCGACATCGAGGTCTCCCGGCTGTGCCTCGGCGGCAACGTGTTCGGGTGGACGGCGGACCGGGACACCTCGTTCGCCGTCCTCGACGCGTACGTGGCCGCGGGCGGCAACTTCGTCGACACCGCGGACTCGTACTTCTGGCGCAAGCCCGGCAACTCCGGCGGCGAGTCCGAGGCGATCATCGGCGAGTGGATGGCCGCCCGGGGCAACCGCGACGACGTGGTCGTCGCCACCAAGGTGGGCTCGTGGCCGCAGCGGCCGGGCCTGTCCGCGAAGAACATCACCGAGGCGGTGGAGGACTCGCTGCGCCGGTTGCGCACCGACCGCATCGACCTCTACTACGCGCACAAGGACGACCCGGACACCGCGCAGGAGGAGACCGCCGACGCGTTCGACGGGCTGGTGCGGGCGGGCAAGGCACGGGCGGTCGGCGCGTCCAACTTCACGGCCGAGCGGCTGCGCTCGGCACTGGAGATCTCCGCCCGGGACGGGCTCGCGTCCTACGTCGCGCTGCAGCCGCACTACAACCTCATGGAGCGCACCGAGTACGAGAACGCGCTCGCGCCGCTGCTGGCGAGCGAGGGCCTGGCCGGCCTGCCGTACTACGCGCTGGCGAAGGGCTTCCTGACCGGCAAGTACCGCCCCGACACCCCGGTCGACAGCGTCCGGGCCGAGGGCGCGCTGGCCTACCTCGACGATCGTGGGCGGGCCGTGCTCACCGCGCTCGACGAGATCGCCGCGGGCCACGAGGTGCCGGTGCCCGCGGTGGCGCTGGCCTGGCTCGCCGACCAGCCGACTGTCACGGCGCCGATCGCGAGCGCCCGCACCCCCGAGCAGCTGGCCGACCTGCTGCCCGCGCTGGAGCTGCACCTGACCGACGACGAGCAGCGCCTGCTGGCCCACGTCTCGTCCTGACACCGGGCCTGCCCGGGCGTTCAGCCCACCAGCACCTCGGTGACCGGCATCGACGAGTCGGCCGGCAGGTCCGCCGGGCTCGCCGTCGCCCCGGCCGCGAGCAGGTGCGCGCCGAGCGCGGCCACCATCGCCCCGTTGTCGGTGCACAGCCCGGGGCGGGGCACGCGCAGGCCGAGGCCGGAGGCGTCGCAGCGCTCCTGGGCCAGGACGCGCAGCCGCGAGTTGGCCGCGACGCCGCCGCCCAGCAGCAGGGTGTCCATGCCGCGCTCCCGGGCCGCGCGCACGGCCTTCGCCGTCAGCACGTCGACCACGGCCTCCTGGAAGCTCGCCGCCACGTCGGCGACCGGGACGGGGGTGCCGGCCCGCTCCAGCGCCTCGACGTGCCGCGCGACGGCCGTCTTGAGGCCCGAGAAGGAGAAGTCGAACGGGGCGTCGCGCGGGCCGGTGAGCCCGCGCGGGAACGCGATCGCGGCCGGGTCGCCCTCGCGGGCGGCCCGGTCGATGTGCGGCCCGCCCGGGAACGGCAGCCCCAGCAGCCGGGCGACCTTGTCGAACGCCTCGCCCGCCGCGTCGTCGATGGTGGCGCCGAGCGGGGTGACCGGACCGGCCAGGTCGGGCACGTCGAGCAGGCTGGAGTGCCCGCCGGACACCAGCAGCGCGAGGCACGGCGGCAGCGGGCCGTGCTGGAGGGTGTCGACGGCGACGTGCGCGGCCAGGTGGTTGACGCCGTACAGCGGCACGTCCCAGGCCGCGGCGTAGGCCTTCGCGGCCGCGACCCCGACGAGCAGGGCGCCGGTGAGCCCCGGACCGGCGGTGACGGCGACCGCCTCGACGTCGCGGCCCTCCACGCCCGCGGTGGCCAGCGCGCGGTGCACGGCGGGGACCATCGCCTGCAGGTGTGCCCGCGACGCCACCTCGGGCACCACCCCGCCGAACCGCGCGTGCTCGTCCACCGACGAGGCCACCTCGTTGGCCAGCAGCGTGGTGCCGCCGTCCGCCTCCAGCCGGACGACCCCGACGCCGGTCTCGTCGCAGGACGTCTCGATGCCCAGGACGATCGCGTTCCCGCTCATGCTCTCGGCTCCCGCCGCATCGTGTGGGCGTCGGCGCCGCTGGGCCGGTAGTACCGCTTGCGCAGCCCGACGACGGTGAAGCCCTCGGCCTCGTACAGGGCGCGGGCGGCGTCGTTGTCCGTGCGGACCTCGAGGAACACCGCGGCGCCCACCTCGTCGGCCACGGCGAGCAGCCCGCGCAGCAGCGCGCGCCCGATGCCGCGCCGCTGGTGAGCCGGGTCGACGCCGATCGTGTGGATCTCCGCCTCGGCGTGCGGCGGCCCCGCCACGAACCCGATGCCGCCGTACCCGACCAGCAGGTCCCCGTCCCGCGCGGTGCCGATGCGCTCTCCGCTGAGGCTCCGCGCGGCCAGGTACGGGTGGCCCGCCCGCAACTCCTCGCGGAACGCGCGCTCGCTCCACGGGTCGTCGCCGGGGAACAGCAGCCGCTCGAGCTCGGCGCAGCGCGCCGCGTCCGACTCGCGCAGCGCGTCGATGTGCACGGTCGCCGGCATCAGGCGGTCACCCGCTTGCGGGCGCCGGGCTCGGCGGCGTCGGGCCTGCGCAGGTAGAGCGGTTCCAGCGGCTCCGGGGCCGTGCCGGCCCGCAGCGCGGGAGCGGCCACGGCGACCAGCCCCGCGGGCGAGGGCGACTCCGGCGGGCGCACCGGCAGCCCGACCGACCCGGCCGACGCGCCGGCCGCGGCGCTCGCCCCCAGCTCGGCGGCGCGGGCCGCGACGTCGGCCGGCGCCTGCACGTGCGGCCCGTCCACCCGGCGACCGGACGCGTCGTAGGCGGCCCAGTACACCTCGCGGCGCCGGGCGTCGGTGACGACGAGCAGCGAAGCTTCCCCCGCCGCGTCCACGGCGATCGCGTCCAGCGAGCAGACCCCGTGCACGGGCACGCCCAGCGCGTCGCCGAGCGCGGCGGCGGTGACCATGCCGACCCGCAGCCCGGTGAACGGTCCCGGCCCGGCCCCGACGACGACCGCGTCGATCCCGCGCAGCGCCGTGCCGGCATCGGCGCACACGGCCTGCACCGCGGGCATCAGCAGCTCGCCGTGCTTGCGCGCGTCGTGCTCCACGCGGGCGGCACGCAGCAGGACGGCGTCACCGGTCACCTCGACGACTCCCGCGGTGACGGCGGGCGTCGCGGTGTCGATGGCGAGAACGAGCACGCCTGCGAGCCTACGAGCGTGGCCTCACCAGGATGCGATGAGGTCCGGCAGGTCCGACAGGCGCTGCAGCACGGCGTCCGGGTGCACGTCGACCGGCACCTGCTGGACGGCGGGGATGTCCGAGTGCGGCACGAACACCGCCCGCATGCCCACGGCCTTGGCCCCGCTGATGTCGTCGTAGGGCCGGTCGCCGACGAACACGCACCGCGCCGGGTCGCCGACGCCGACGGCGTCCATGGCGGCCCGGAACGCGGACGGGTGCGGCTTGGTCCACTCCAGGTCGCTCGACCACACGCAGGCGTCGAACAGGTCGAGCACGTCGTCGGAGCGGAACAGCTCCTCGTGCCACTCCCGCGGCCACGAGGTGGACGACAGCACCCCGAGCTTCAGCCCGCGCTCCCGCAGGAGGCGCAGCACCGGGGCGGCCTCGGGGTCGGTGGGCAGCTGCCCGATCCAGAAGTCCTTGTGCACGGCCAGCGCCTTCTCCCGCACCGCGGCCGGCACGTCGGCCGGGTGGTGGGCCGCCGCGTCGGCCAGCACCTGCGCGACGGTGAACGCGCGGTGCTCGTCGCGGGCGGCTGCCCACCGCGCGCCCTCGGCCGCCAGCAGCGCGTCGGCGAGCGCCGCGGCGCGCTCGGCGTCGCCGTCGTGCAGGACGTCGGCGAGCAGCCGCCAGCCGGCGAGGTTGTCGATCGTCTTCCACGGGGTGAGCGTGCCGCCCCAGTCGAAGATCACGGCCTCGATCACGGCGCTTCCTCGTCCACGCGGGAGACGGTGGCAGTGCGCACGTCGTCCGGGCGGCGGTCCAGCCGCACGAGCAGGTGCCGCGCCGACAGCCGCTCCGCCACCCCCTCGCCCCACTCGACGGCGACCACGGCCTCGGCGAGGTCGGTGTCCAGGTCGAGGTCGTCGAGCTCGGCCGCGCCGCCGAGGCGGTAGGCGTCGACGTGCACGAGCGGCACGCCACGGCCCCCGGGCAGCGGCCGGTGCTCCCGGGCGATCACGAACGTCGGCGAGGTGACCGGCCCGGCCACCCCGAGCCCGCGCGCGATGCCGCGCACCAGCACCGTCTTGCCCGCGCCCAGCGGCCCGGACAGCACCACGAGGTCGCCGGGCCCGAGGGCGGCCGCGAGCCGCTCGCCGAGGGCCTCCGTGTCGGCCGGGTCGGGCAGCTCCAGTTCGATGTCCAGCTCCATGCCCGGGATCATGCGCGCCGCCGGATCCGGCCGGTGGTGCGGACGGCGCTGCGGCGCAGGAGCTCGACCAGCGCCTCGTCCATCGCCGCGGGCTGCTCCAGCATGGGCACGTGCCCCACGCCCGGGAACCGGACGAGCGTGGCGTCCGGGAGCTCGGCCGCGATCACGTCGCTGTGCGAGACCGGGATGACCCGGTCGGCGTCGCCCGCGGCCACGAGGACCTCGCAGCTCGCGAGCGCCGGCAGCGCGGCGATGCGGTCGTGGCTGTTCACGGTGTCGGTGAAGTCGATCAGGGCGTCGACGGCGTTGGCACCGATCATCTTGTCGACCAGGTCCACCAGCCACGGGGCCACGTTGCGGTCGCCGTAGGCGAAGCTGCGGGTGAGCGACCAGAGGACGTCGCCCAACGCGCGGCGCGCGGTCTCGACGAGCGTCGGCTGCAGTCGGGCGAGCAGCCCGACGCCGCGGGTGAGCGGGTTGTGCCGCGACAGCAGCGTGCCGGGCAGGCCCGCGCTCGCCACCTCGCCCGCCGACGTCGACACCAGCGCGACGCCCGCCACCCGATCGGTGAACAGCTCCGGGTGCTGCTCGGCCAGCGCCATGATCGTCATGCCGCCCATGGAGTGCCCCACGAGCACCAGCGGACCCTCGGGCGCGAGCGCCCTGATCACGGCGTCGAGGTCGTGGCCGAGCTGCTCGATCGTGCAGCTCTCCCGCGGTGCCCGCTCCGACCGGCCGTGGCTGCGCTGGTCGTAGAGCACCAGCCGGACCGACGGGTCGCTCAGCCCGGCGAGGGACCGGCGTTGGAAGTGCCAGGTGCGCCGGTCGAGGGCGAACCCGTGCACGAGGACGACGGTGAGCACCGGCCGCCCGTCGCGGGTCTCGATCTCCTCGCAGGAGATGCGCACGCCGTCGTCGGCCGTGACCGAGGACGCCTCGCTGACCGGCAGCCCGGCGACCTGCGGCGGGTCCTCGGACAGCTGCGCGGCCAGGCGCCTGCGCTCCGCGGCGACCCGCGAGTGCTTGCGGGCCGCCACGCCGACCGCCACACCGGTGACGGCCGCTCCGGCGGCACCTGCCACCGTCCCCCAGATCTGCCCCCGCCTCATGCGCGGGCCCCGACGGTGGTGCGCGTGACGCGGTGGCCGTGCACGCCCGTCACCACCTCGTAGTGGATCGTCCCGAGCTCGTCCGCCCAGTCCTGAACCGTCGGCTCGCCACCGTCACCGGGGCCGAAGAGCACGGCCGCATCCCCCTCCCGCACGCCTGCGTCGTCCCCGCAGTCCACCACGACCTGGTCCATGCACACCCGCCCGACCACCGGACGCAGCGCGCCACCGAGCAGCACCCGCATCCGGCCGTCCCGGTTGAGCCGGCGCGGGACACCGTCGGCGTAGCCGAGCGGCACCAGGGCGAGCGTGGTGTCGCGCGGCGTCGTCCACTCGTGCCCGTAGGACACGCCCTCCCCCGCCGGCACCCGCTTGACCAGCACCACCCGGGCGCGCAGCGTCATGGCGGGCCGCAGCGGGCTCGCGGTGACGGGGCGGTCCAGCGGGTCCAGCCCGTACACCGCGATCCCCGGGCGGACGAGGTCGAAGTGCAGGTCCGGGCGGGTCAGCGTGGCCGCGGCGTTGGCCAGGTGGCGGATCGGCGAGAGTCCGCGCTCCCGTGCGGCCTGCCACGCCGCGGTGAGCCGGGCGGCCTGCACGTCCAGCGTGGGGTGGTCGGGGGTGTCGGCATGCGCGAGGTGTGACCAGACGGCCACCACCTGCGCGCGCCCGTCGGCCACGGCCTTCGCGGCGTCGTCGAGCAGCTCACCCCAGCGCCCCGGCTGGGCGCCGTTCCGGCTCAACCCGGTATCGATCTTCAAGTGCAGGCGGGCGGGCCGGTCGGCGCGGCGCGCGCCGTCGAGCACCGCCACGAGGTGCTCCGGCGAGGACACCGACAGGTCGACGCCGGTGGCCACGGCCTCCGCGAAGTCCTCGTCCGGGAGGTGCAGCCAGGACAGCAGCGGGGCGGTGATCCCGGCCGTGCGCAGCTGCGCGGCCTCCTCGAGGGTGCACACGCCCAGCCAGGACGCGCCCGCCTCGAGCGCGGCGGTGGCCACCGCCACGGCGCCGTGCCCGTAGCCGTCGGCCTTGACCACGGCCATGACCTCGGAGCCGCTCGCCGCCCTCCGGAGCACCCCGACGTTGTGCCGCACGGCCGCCAGGTCGACGACGGCCTCTGCACGCGGACTACCGGACGGATGGACCACGGCTGCATCCTCGCATCCACCACCGACGCCGACTCACCGCGCGGCGATGACCTCGACGTCGTCGCGGGCCAACGAGCCGTCGGCCGTGACGATCGGCATCTGCTCCACCCGGGCCTGCGCGATGAGCAGCCGGTCGAACGGGTCGCCGTGGTGATCGGGCAGGTCGGCGACCCGGAGGACGTGCGCCGACGTCACGGGTAGCGGGTCGACAACCAGCTCGCGCACGACATCGGTGATCCAGTCGTGCGGATGCGCGGGCAGCGGCAGCCTGTCCGTCCGCCACTTGATGCGTGGTAGTCCACCCCTCAATCCGCTCCGCGCACACGCCGGATCGCCCCCGGGAGCGCGGCCTGGAGGCGCGACGCGGGGGCGGGGGCGCCGTCGGCGGCGAGTCCGGCCGCGACGTCGTGCACGTAGGTCGCGCAGCCCGCCGCCCACCACGGCTCCAGCCCGGCGGCGAGCAACGAGCCGGTCATGCCGGTGAGGACGTCACCGGACCCGGCCGTCGCCGCCCACGAGCTCGACGCCGGGTGCACCAGCACCCGCCCGCCCGGTTCGGCGACGACGGTGGCGTTGCCCTTGAGCAGCACGGTGACGCCCAGGTCGGCGGCCGCCCGGCGCGCGGCCGCGATCCGGTCGGCGCCGACCTCCCCCGCCACCCGCGCGAACTCCCGGTCGTGCGGGGTGAGCACGACCGGGCGGCCGCGCACGTCCGCGCGGAGGTCGGGGTGCTGTGCCAGCAGCGTGATCGCGTCGGCGTCCACGCACAGCGGTACGCCGCGCGCGATCGTCTCCGCGAGCACCGCGCGGCCCGCGTCGTCGGTGCCGATGCCCGGCCCGACGGCCCACGCCTGCACGCGCCCGGCGTCCTGGGCGGACTCCGTGGTGACGACCTCGGGCCAGTGGTCGCGCACGCCGGGGGCGGCGCCGCCGGCGAAGCGCACCATCCCGCTCGTCGCGAGCGCGGCGGCGCCCGTGGCCAGCACGGCGGCGCCGGGGTAGGTGGCCGAGCCGGCCGCGATGCCCACCACGCCCTGGCTGTACTTGTCGTCGGCCGGGCCGGGGACCGGCCAGCGGGCCGCGACGTCGGCGGCGTCCAGCACCCAGGCGTGCGGCGGCGGCAGCAGGGGGCCGAGCCCGAGGTCCACCAGGTGCACCGGGCCGCAGCGGGCGGCGGCGAGCACGTGCACGGGCTTGAGCGCACCGAACGTCACGGTGGCGGCGGCGGTGACGGCGGGGCCGTCGACGGCGCCGGTGTCCGGGTCGACACCGCTTGGCAGGTCGACGGCGAGCACCGGGACCCCCGCCCGCTCGACGGCGGCGACCAGCCCGGCCGCGGGCTCGCGCAGCGCGCCCCGTCCGGAGATGCCGACGATGCCGTCGATCACGAGGTCGGCGCCGAGCTCGGCGACCAGCCCGGCCTCCGCGTCGACGAACCGCCCGCCCGCGCGGCGCAGTGCCGCGAGCCCCGCCGGGTGGGCCCGGTCCGGGTCGAGCAGCACCGCGGTGACGCCCACCCCGCGCCTGCGCAGCTCGACCCCGGCCCACAGCGCGTCGCCGCCGTTGTTGCCCGCGCCGACGAGCAGCGCGACCCGGCGTCCGGCCACCCGCCCCCGCGCGGCGAGCATCCGGCGCGCGTGCGCGGCGAGCCCGAACGCGGCCCGGCGCATCAGCGCGCCCTCCCGGGTGCGGTCCAGCAGCACCGCCTCGGCCTCGCGCACCTGCTGCGCGGTCCAGACGCCCCTCATCGACGTTCCGTCGGTGGCATGGCGGCGAGAGTAGGCGAGCGCCCGCCGCGCGTCCCGTCGCCCGGGGCGGCCGGGGCGGATACCGTTCCCGCTGTGACCCGCACCCGCTCCGCTGCCCGGCCGCCCGAGGTGCGCGGCGCCAAGGACGCCGTCGAGCACCTGTCCCGCCCCGGCCCGCACCGGGTGCTGCGCGGCGACCTCGGTATCGTCGGCATCCCCGGCGTGGTCTTCGCCCCGGAGGAGGGCCTCGGGCTGCCCGCCGTCGCGTTCGGGCACGACTGGCTCCAGCCGCCCGAGCGCTACGCCGACCTGCTGCGCCACCTCGCGTCCTGGGGCATCGTCGCGGCCGCCCCCGGCAGCCACCGGGGCCTGCTGCCCAGCCACGCCGGGTTCGCGGCCGACCTGCGCAGCACCCGTGAGTTCTGCGTCGGCGTGCGCCTCGGCGACGGCCGCATCAGCGTCGACGCCGCCCGCACTGCCTTCGTCGGCCACGGCATCGGCGGCGGCGCCGCGCTGGTGGCCGCACAGGGCCACCCCCGGGTCGCCGCCGTCGTCACGATCGCGATGGCCCAGACCCGCCCGTCGGCCCTCGACGCGGCGCGCGCGGTCACCGTGCCGGTGCTGCACCTCGCGGCGGGCCGCGACACCGTGGCGCCCGCAGCCGGTCACGCCGAACCGGTCGCCGCGGCGGCGGGCGGCCCGGTCTGGCTGCGAACCCTCGCGAAGGCCTCCCACACCGGCTTCCTCGGGGGCGTGCACTGGAGCGACTTCGTGCTCTCCGGCAGCCCCGACGCCAAGACCCGCCGCCTGACCCGCGCCCTCGTCACGGCGTTCCTGCTCCGCCACCTGCAGGGCGAGGACCGCACGGACGTCCTCGTCGACGGCAAGGTCCCCGGCACCACCCTCGTCTCCCACGACTGACCCGCCCCGGCAGGCCCCGTCTCCACACGGCGAGTCCCGCCTCGACCGGCGAGCCTCCCGTCTGAACACGGCGAGTCCCCCGTCTCGACCGGCGAGTCCCCCGTCTCGACCGGCGAGTCCCCCGTCTGAACACGGCGAGTCCCCCGCTTCGCGAAGCGAGTTCCCCATGTCGATACCCAAGTCAGACGCGAGACTCGCCCGACCGAACGCGAGACTCGCCCGACCGAACGGGGGACTCGCCCACGGAGCACGGGTCGCGGGGGCGGTCAGCCGGGTGGCTCCGGTGGTGGCGCGGGAAGTTCGGCGATCCGCATGCCGAAGTCGTCCTCCACGCGCGCGGCGTCCGTGCCGCCGAGCCGCATCCCGGTGCGCCGGCTCGCGAAGCTGCCGGGCGCGGCGGCGACCGGGCCGGGCAGGCCCGCGGATCGCCGCGCGTAGGCCTCACCCAGCTCGGCAGCGGCGGTCGCCTCCCGCCCGAGCGCGCCGCCCACCTGCCCCGTGCGCTCCGCCCACTCCCGCCCGTGGGCGTCCGGCCAGTCCCGGGCGAGCTGCTCGCCCAGCTGCACGGCCCGACGGCCGACGTCGGCGAGCGCCTCGGCGAGCCGGTCGTACCAGCGGGCGGCCTCCAGACCGGGGTCGTCGTCGTGACCGGGTCGTCCGGTCACGTCCGGTCCGGCCCGAGGTGCCGGCCGACCCGACCGAGGGCCGCACGCACCTCGACATCGGCCTCGTGCACCGCGGTCGCGGCGCCGCTCAGCGCCGCGCTCAGCTCCGCGAGCTCGCGCACCGCGAGGCCGACCGCGTTCCGCAACCGTTCCGGCTCCTCGCCGGGGTCGTCGACGGGCGCGCCGTGCAGCGCTGCCCGCAGCTCCTCCGAGAGGCCGGCTGCGGCGGCGGCGTGCCCGCGCAGCCGCTCCGGGTGCAGGTGCAGGTCGGGCCGCATGCCGCGATGGTGCCCGACGATCGGCCGCCGCGGGCCCGAACGGCGGAAGTCCCCGGTCGGAACGTGACGGACGGCGGCGGCCCGGCGCCCACACCCCAGACCAGGGCCAGCGACCTGGCCACCTCCCGGACCGGGCAACTCATCGGGGCGAAGGCCGGCCGAGGAGCACGTGGCGGCACCCGTCGGCGCACTGGCGTGTTGCTCCCACCGGTCCGGTCGCACGACCAGCCCTGGCGATCACGGCACCGACCGGGTGGGATCAGTGCGCCGCCGCCACGACCTCCGCCAGCCGCACCGCGGTGGCCTGCGCCTGCTCCGCGGTGGGCGCCTCGACCATCACCCGCACCAGCTGCTCGGTGCCCGACGGGCGCAGCAGCACCCGGCCCGTGCCGCCCAGCTCGACCTGCGCCGCCTCGACGGCATCGCGAACGGTGGCCGACCCGGCGACGGCGGCCTTGTCGACGACCTCCACGTTGCGCAGCACCTGCGGCAGCGGCGTGACGATCGCGGCGAGGTCGGCGAGGGACCGGCCGGTGGACGTCATCCGCGCCATCAGCCGCAGCGCGGTGAGCAGGCCGTCGCCGGTGGTGGAGTAGTCCGGCAGCACCACGTGGCCGGACTGCTCGCCGCCGAGGCTGAACCCGCCGTCGCGCAGCTCCTCGAGCACGTACCGGTCGCCGACGGCGGTGGTGCGCACCGCGATGCCGGCCTCCTGCATCGCCAGGTGCAGGCCGAGGTTGCTCATGACCGTGGCGACGAGCGTGTCGTGGGCCAGCTCGCCCGCCTCGCGCAGCGCGACGGCCAGCACGGCCATGATCTGGTCGCCGTCGACCTCGGCGCCGGTGGCGTCGACGGCGAGGCACCGGTCCGCGTCGCCGTCGTGGGCGATGCCGAGGTCGGCGCCGTGGGTGCGCACGGCCTCCCGCAACGCGGCGATGTGCGTGGAGCCGACCCCGTCGTTGATGTTGAGCCCGTCCGGCTCGGCGTGCAGCGCCACGACGTCGGCGCCCGCTCGCCGGTAGGTCTCGGGAGCCACCGTGGACGCGGCGCCGTGGGCGCAGTCGACCACCACGCGCAGCCCTGCGAGGGGGCCCGGGGTGGCGGCGAGCAGGTGGTCGCGGTACCGCGCGGCGGCATCGGGGAGGTCGCGCACGCGGCCGATCGCCGCGCCCGTGGGCCGCTCGGCGGCCGCGCCGATCCCGTCCTCGACGGCGCTCTCCACCGCGTCGGGGAGCTTGTGGCCACCCGCCGCGAATATCTTGAGACCGTTGTCCGGCATCGGGTTGTGCGACGCGGAGATCATCACTCCGAAGTCGGCACCCAGCTCGCCGACGAGGAACGCCACCGCGGGAGTGGGCAGCACACCGACGCGCACCGCGTCCGATCCGGCCGAGGCCAGCCCCGCGACGACCGCCGCCTCGAGCATCTCGCCGCTCGCACGCGGGTCCCGGCCGACGACGGCGACCGGCCGGGGCGAGCGGTCCCGCTCGGCGAGCACGCGCGCGGCCGACGCGGACAGGGCCACGGCGAGCTCCGGGGTCAGGAGCTCGCCGTTGGCCAGTCCGCGGACGCCGTCGGTACCGAACAGACGCCGTTCGCTCAAGTGCTCAGCGCTTGCTGTACTGGGGCGCCTTGCGGGCCTTCTTGAGGCCGTACTTCTTGCGCTCGATGACGCGCGGGTCGCGGGTGAGGAAGCCGGCCTTCTTCAGCGGCGGGCGGTCCTCGGAGTCGGCCTCGATCAGCGCACGCGCGATGGCCAGGCGCAGCGCACCCGCCTGACCGGACGTGCCGCCGCCCCGGAGGTTGGCGAAGATGTCGAAGCGCTCGGTCTTCTCGACGGTGACGAGGGGCTCCCGGATCAGCTGCTGGTGCAGCTTGTTCGGGAAGTACTCCTCGAGCGACTTGCCGTTGAGCCGGAAGGCGCCGGAGCCGGGCATCAGGCGGACCCGGACAACGGCCTCCTTGCGCCGACCCACGGTCTGGATGGGCCGCTCGGAGAACACGGCCGGGACCTCGGGCAGCGCGCCGAGGTCGGAGCCGACCTCGGCCTCGTACTCGTCGGCGACGTCGGCGATCTCGGTGGCCTCGGCGTCGACCGCGGCCTCCTCGACGGCCTCGATGGCCTCGATGTCGGACTCGGGCTCGGGCGTGGTCACGGGCTGTCCCTCTTCTGGCGCGGTCACTGGGCGACCTGGGTGATCTCGAACGCAGCCGGCTGCTGCGCGGCGTGCGGGTGGTCCGGGCCGGCGTACACCTTGAGCTTCTTGGCCATCGCCCGGCCGAGGCGGTTCTTCGGGAGCATCCCCTTGATCGCCTTCTCGACGAGCCGGTCCGGGTGCTTCTCGATCATCTCGCCGACCGAGCGCTGCTTCAGCCCGCCCGGGAACCCGCTGTGGCGGTAGACGAACTTGTCGTCGCGCTTGGTGCCGGAGAGGGCGATCTTCTCGGCGTTGACGATGACGACGAAGTCGCCGGTGTCCATGTGCGGCGCGTACGTCGGCTTGTGCTTGCCGCGCAGCAGGGTGGCGGCGTGCGTGGCGAGGCGGCCGAGCACCACGTCCGTGGCGTCGATGACGTGCCAGGCGCGCGTGATATCGCCGGGCTTCGGGCTGTACGTGGGCACGGACCTACCTCGTCGCTGTCGTCTGCTCGTGGGAGCTGCCTCTGGTGCGCGAGTGCGGCTTGTCGGGGCGCCGGGCCCGTGACACGGGCCTGCGGGCCGTGTGGCACGGCCGCGGGTGTCCACCCGCCGCACATCGAATAACGAGGGTACCCGCCGCTGTCGAGCAGGGTCAAAACGCCCCCCGCCGCAGCCGCGGGCACCCCTCTGCCCAGCCGGTTCCACCGGCGGGTGGAGCGTCGCTCAGCGCCACCGCGCGGTGTTGGCCTGCTCCACCTGACGATAGCTCTCGTCGGCGGCACCGAGCGCGACGCCGATCTGGGCCAGCACCGCCGCCAGGTCGGCGGCCGCGGTGTCCCACTGGCGCTGCCGGGCCTGGTAGTCGGTGGCAGCCTGCCCCTCCCACGTGGCGACCAGCGGCGCCAGGAACCGCTCCAGCTCCTCCAGCCGGGCGGAGATGCGGGCGGCGGCGCCGCCGACGTCCGCCCGCGCCGCCTCGAGCGCCCCGAACGTGACCTTGATCTCGGACATCTCGACCTCCTCAGCCCAGCGCCGCGCGGATCGCGGACAGGTTGCCGGTGTGCTGCTCCTCCTGCGCCTGGTAGCTCGCCCCCGAGCCCTGGATCGCCTCGCCGATCGCCCGCAGCGCCTCGTTCAGCGCCTTGGCGTCGGCGTCCCAGCGCGCCATCAACGCGAGGAACGCGGTGGACGCCTCCCCGCGCCAGGCCCCGGCGAGCGGCCCGAGCCGGGCCCGCAGCGTGGCGAGGTCGGCCTGCACCGCGTCGTTCACGGTGAACACGTGCTTGCCGGCCCGCTGCATCTCCTCGACGCTGGTGCCGAACCCCTCGGCCATGCCGATCACCCCTGTCCGTGCATCGGTAGCTGATCCCCGCACCGTCGCACCGGTACCTCCCGCCGCGGGCCCGAACGCGGGAGAACGTGTGCAGGTGTGAACGTTGTCGGGCGGAGCCTCACATCCGGCGCACCGACCCGACGACGACGGCGCAGGCCGCGCGCACCCCCTCCGTGCCCGCCGTGGTGTGCCGGCAGCCCACGCTGAGCTGGGCGTCGCCGTCGAGCACGACGAACCAGTCGACGACGGTGCGACCGTCCTGCTGTCGGTAGGAGGTGACCGGCCGGCCGGCGAACCGCGCGTCCGGGTCGTAGCCGGACAGCGCGGAGCCGGCCGCCACGGCCGCGTCGAACACCTCGCGCAGCTCGGCTCGCGCCCGCTCGGGCTCGGTCGCCGTGTCGTAGCCGAGCGGGGAGAGCTCGACCGCGATCAGGCCGCTGCCCTCCGGCGCGGACACGGGCGTGAGCAGGACGCGCCGCCGCTCCGGCAGGCCGCCGGTGTGCTCCCAGTCCGCGGGGACGTCGAGCCGGTAGCCGTACTGCACCAGTGCACCGGCCGGCACCGCGTCGGCGGCGGGTGGGGCCACGACCCGCCCGACGGCGAGCAGCAGGGCGACGGCTGCCGCCACCGCGACCGCCATCAGCGCAGCACGCACCGGCCGTCGGCGGCGCGGCGGGAGCGGCGGGAGCCACTCCGCAGCCGCGTCGGGGGTCGCGTCGGTGGCCGGCCCCGGCGGACCTCCGCCTGCCCGCGCGGCCCGGCCGGACCACCGTCGGGGGGCGGACGGGTCGGGCCACGCCGCGCTCCCGGGGCCGGCCGCACCCTCCGGGACGACCCCGGGTCCGCGCACGGGCTCGACGTCGCGGCTCGTCGGGGTACCGGGCCCCCTGGTGTCGGCGTCCTGCGTGCCCGAGCCGACCGGGTGCGCGGCCCCGGGAGCCGTGCCCGCCACCGGGGCAGGCAGTGCGAGCGCCCCGAGCACGGCCGCGGCGTCCGGGCGCGGCGCCACCACGGCGCCGGGGATCCCCGCCTCGTCCACCACCTGTGCCAGTAGGGGCGTACGGGCGACACCGCCGACGAGCAGGACGGGCACGGGCCCGGCGCCGGCCAGCACGGCCTGCAACGCGTCCGCCGCGGCGCGCAGCGGGCCGAGCAGGACCGGCAGCAGGTCCGCGGCGTCCACCCCGTCGACGGCGGGCAACAGCGACAACGCCTCGCGCACGGCGCGCGCCTCGTCGCCGCCCCGTCCGAGGCGTGCCGCCAGCCGCTCGTCCAGCAACCGCCCGCCGGCGGCAGTGCGCCAGGCGCTGACGCGACCGTCCGGATCCAGCAGGGCGGCCTCGGCCCCGTCCGCTCCGACGTCGAGCACCGCGACGCCTCCCCTGCCCGCGGCGGCCAGCGGAGCCGGGACGGCGCGGACCCGGTCGGCCAGCTCCGCGCACACCTGCACCCACCGCGCGACGCGCTCGTCCGGCCAGCGCCCGGGGTGCACGAGCACGAGTTCCTCGGGCGGTGCCCCGACGAGCTCGGCGAGGAGCGCCGCGACCCCGGGACCGGGTGCCGGGAACTCGGCGACCAGCCAGGGCGCCCCGTCCGCGTGCCCCGCGACCCGGACCCTCGCCGCCCCCTCCTGCACCGCGACCCGCACGGGCGTCCCGCTCACCGCCGGCCCCCCGCACGGGCACATCGGCATGATCGATCCGGCCCGCATCTCACGGCCGCCCCCACAGCCGTGATGCACGTCTCACACCCGGTGATCGATCCGAGCCACGCGTGGCTGCTGCCGGCGCCGCCGTCACGTGCTGGTCGGGGCGATCTCGACCGGGGCGTCTCACCCATCCCGGGTCTCCTCCGATCCGTCGGGGGTCGGCTCCTCCCCGTCCTGCGGCAGCCAGGCGAGCTGGAGGCGGCGCGCGCCGTGCCTCCGGTCGACGAGCACTCCGCGGCCCGGCGGTGCGGGAGCAGGCTTCACGGGTCCGACGAGCGCGCCCTCGTCCGGGCTGCCGTTCATGACGATCCCCGGCGAGGCGAGCTCGCGCAGCCGCCCGAGCACCGGGTCGAACAGCGCGCGGCCGGCGCCCCCGCACCTGCGGGCGACGACGAGGTGCAGCCCGACGTCCTTGGCCTGCGGCAGGAACTCCACGAGCGGGAGCAGCGGGTTCGGGGTGGCGCCGCCAGGGGCGACGAGGTCGTAGTCGTCGACCAGGACGTACACGTCGGGGCCGGACCACCAGCTCCGCTCGCGCAGCTCGCGGGGCGTGACGCCGGGGCCGGGCAGCCGCCGTCGCAGCGACGCCGCCACCTCGCGGGCCGCCTCCGCCGTGGCGTCCGCGGTGCTGGCGTAGCCGATCAGGTGCGTGTCCGGGACCGCGCCGAGCAGGGTGCGCCGGTGGTCGACCAGCACGATGCGCGCCTGCGCCGGCGTGTACCGGCCGGCGATGCCGTGCGCGACCAGCCGCAGCAACGCGGTCTTGCCGCTCTCCGCGTCGGCGAAGCACAGCAGGTGCGGCTCGGCGGCGGGGTCGAGCTCGACGCGGGCGAGCTGTTCCTCGTCGACGCCGAGCGGGATGCCCGCCGCGCCCCGGGTGGCGGACGGCAGCCGGTCGAGGGCGATGCGCTCGGGCAGCAGCCGGACCGGCGCGGTCCCCGGGCCCGGCCAGGCGGCCGCGACCGCGGCCACGAGGGCGGGCAGGTCGGTGGCCCCCGCGCGCAGGTGCGGGGCGGCGACCACGGCCGGGGCGCCGTCCGCAGCCAGCCCGTGGCCGGGCCGGGTGGGCACCGCCGCGGCCCGCCGCCGGTCGACCTCGGACTCCGCCGCCTCCCCCAGCCGCAGCTCGATCCGCCCGCCCAGCAGGTCCTTGAGCGCGGGCCGCAGCTCGCTCCAGCGCGTGGCCGACACCGCCAGGTGCAGCCCGTACGACAGCCCCTGCGCGGCCAGCGGCAGCAGCCGGCCCTCCTCCTCGTCGAACTCGCCGCGCAGCACCAGGTACCCGTCGACGACGAGCAGCAGGTCGGTGGCGGGCTCGTCGGGGAACGCGCCCGCCGCCCGGCGCGCCCGGAACTCCTCGACCGACCCGATCCGGGCGTCGCGGAACAGCCGTTCCCGACGGGCGAGCACCGCGGCGAACTCGGCCACCACCCGCCGCACGAGGTCGGGCTGCTGCCGGTCGGCCACGGTGCCCACGTGCGGGAGCCCGGCCAGCGCCTGAAGCGCGCCGCCGCCGAAGTCGAGGATGTGCACGCCGAGCTCGTCGGGCGTGCCGGTGAGTGCCAGCCCGAGCACGGTGCTCGCCAGGGCCGTCGACTTGCCGCTGCGCGGTGCGCCGACCACGGCGAGGTGGCCCGATCCGCCCGCCAGGTCGACGACGAACGGGTCGCGGCGCTGTTGGTAGGGCCGGTCGACGACGCCGACGGGCACCCGGAGCGGGCCGCTGCGGGCTGCGCCCAGGCCGCGGCCGGGAACCGCGCGCACGGGGCCGAGCACCTCGTCCAGCGGGGGTGGGGCGGACAGCGGCGGGAGCCAGACCCGGTGCGCGGGCGGGCCGCTGCCCGCCATCGCGGCGATGACGGTGTCGAGGACGGTGGGCCCCTCGGCGGTGTCCGCGTCCTGCTCCGGGGGCCTCGCCGCCTCGGGCAGCGGCCGCACGAGGAACGGGTGGGCCCGCGCCCCGCCCGGTGCCGGCCGGTTCGGCTGCGGCGCGGCACCCGGCCCCGAGACGTAGGCGGCCCGGAACCGGACGAGCTCGCCGGTGCCGGTGGCGAGGAACGCCGACCCGGGCGCGGACGGCAGCTGGTGGGCGTCGGGCACGCCGAGCACGGCGCGGGACTCCGCCGCGGAGAACGTGCGCAGCGCGATGCGGTACGACAGGTGCGACTCCAGCCCGCGCAGCCGTCCCTCCTCGAGGCGCTGCGAGGCGAGCAGCAGGTGCAGCCCGAGCGAGCGGCCCAACCGCCCGATCGTGACGAGCAGGTCGATCAGCTCCGGCCGCTGCGCGAGCAGCTCGGAGAACTCGTCCACGACGACGAACAGCGCCGGCAGCGGCGGCAGGTCGGCGCCGGCGCGGCGGGCGGCCCCGTACTCGGTGACGCCCACGAGGTTGCCCGCCGCGCGCAGCAGCTGCTGCCGGCGCGTGATCTCGCCGGCCAGCGCGTCGGCCATCCGGTCGACGAGGCCGAGCTCGTCGGCGAGGTTGGTGATCACGGCGGAGACGTGTGGCAGGCCGGCGAGGCCGAGGAACGTGGCGCCGCCCTTGAAGTCGACGAGGACGAGGTTCAGCTCCTCCGACGAGTGCGCGGCGGCCAACCCGAGCACGAGCGTGCGCAGCAGCTCGCTCTTACCGGACCCCGTGGCGCCGACGCAGAGCCCGTGCGGGCCGCTGCCGCCCTGCGCCGCCTCCTTCAGGTCGAGGGCGACGGCGGCGCCGTGCTCGTCGAGGCCGATCGGCACCCGCAGCCGGTCGCTGTCCACCCGTGCCCGGCGGGTCCGCAGCGCGGCGATCCCGGCGGGTCCCGGCGCCAGCCCGAGCAGCGCGGGGAGGCCGGTGGCGGGCGCCGTCCCGGCGGCGGCGGCGCCGTCCGTCGCCCGGTGCCGGGCCAGTCGCCGCGCGAGCGCCGTGGCCTCGGCGACCGACAGCGCGTCCGGCCGGCCGATCACCGCGGGCTGCTCGTCGGCGCCGGCGCGGTGCAGCCCGCCCGGCTCGACGAGCAGCCGCACGACCGAGGGCGTGGGCCGCCTGCCCGGCGGCGCCCCGACCCGCAGCACGGTGACGCCCGCGACGCCCGCCCACGGTCCCGGGCCCTCGGTCACGTCGTCGACCACCACGAGCAGGTGCGGCTCGGCCGGGCCCGGCCCGGACGGGCGGCCGGTGAGCTCGGGGAGCCACCAGCGGCGCACCTCGTCCGCGTCCGCTGTGATCATCCGGAGCGGGCCGAGGGTGTCGCGCCGGCGCGGGTGGCCGGTGTGGGGGAGCCACTTCGCCCACTCCCACTCGTGGGCGAGCGACGGGGGCGCCACCACGGCGAGCAACGCCTCGGCGGGCGCGTGCCAGAGCGCGTACTGGGCGACGAGGGCACGCGCGAGCGCACGCACGTCGTCCAGCCCTGCCCCGCCTGCCGGTTCGAGCCACACGGTGGCGCTGGCCCGCAGGGACAGGGCGACCGGGAGGTCGGGGACGACGGAGTGCCCCAACAGGAAGCGGCGCAGCGCCAGGGCCGTGACCGGTTCCAGGCCGTCGACCGGGCCCGTCGGCGGCGCCACCAGCCGGGTGGCGAGGCGCTGGGCCCCGCATCCGACGCGCAGCTGGACGAAGTCGGGGTCGGCGGGCCTGCGCTCCCAGAGGCGCCCGGCCGCGAGCACCGCGGGCCACGCCGCCGGTTGCGGGTGCGCCCATTCCAGCGCCGCGCGCTGATCGGCCGCGATGTCCCGCACCCTGCGCCGCAGCAGCGAGAGGTAGCGCAGGTAGTCGCGGCGGTCCTCGTCGAGACCCGCCGACCGGTTGCCACCGCGGCCCGCACCGGTGGCGACCATGCCGAGCGTGGACACCGCGAACATCCCGGCGAACAGCCACGACGTGGGGTTCTGCACACCGAGCACCGCGACGAACCCCGCGGCGCCGAGCAGCATCACGAACGGCAGCAGCCGGGCGAGCACCCCCGCCGGGACGACCCGCTCCGGTTCGGGCGGCGGTTCCAGGGTGAGCTCGCCGCCGGGCATCCGGGGCGTCGGGCGGCGAGGGCGTCCCTCGACGGGCATCACGCCTCCCTCGCCGGAGTTGGGTGAAACGGCCCCGCGGGGCCGCCGGCGCTGCGATGCTAGGCAGCCGACGGGCAGCGCCGGGGCCGTTCCGGAGAACTCGTCCCGTCCGCGGAAGGGGCCGCCATGCGCACCGCAGGCCGGCAGGCGCGGTACTGCCGGCTCACCGTGCTCGCCCCGCAGGCCCGGGTCGACGTCGCGCTGCCCACCGACGTGCCCGTGGCCGAGCTCGTGCCGATGCTGCTGGAGCTGGTCGGCGAACCGGTCTTCGGGCTGAGGCCGGAGCCGTGGCGGCTGTCCGGGGCCGTCGGCGGGCCGCTCCCGCCCGGCGCCACGCTCGCCCAGCTCAGCGTGCCCGACGGCGAGCTGCTCCGGCTCGCGCCGGACGCGCCCCCGCCCCCGCCGCCGGTGTTCGACGACCCGGTCGACGCGCTGGCGGCCACCGCGGGCACCGCCGACCCGGGGGACCGGCGGTTCGCCGCGGCCGCGGTGCTGGTGGTGGCCGTCGCCGCGGCGGCGCTGCTCGTCGGCGGGCCCGCCGGCACCGCGACCCTCCGCACGGCCGTCGCGGTGGTCGCGGCCGGCACCGGCGTGCTCCTCGCGGCCCGGCTCGCCCGCCGGACGGGCACTGCCTCGCCGCTCGCGGCGCGCACCGCGGCGCTGGCG
>Ga0196958_10000107_pt1 | contig 30373 bp, 29 predicted proteins | sample S1v_10metaG_FD_148654 | JGI IMG/M metagenome (GOLD analysis project Ga0196958, IMG submission 148654) | Soil microbial communities from Anza Borrego desert, Southern California, United States - S1+v_10 | ecosystem: Environmental > Terrestrial > Soil > Desert | place: USA: California | collected... | reverse complement strand
CGGAGCCGGTGAAGGTGAGGTCGATCGTGCCGTCGGGCAGACCGGCGCCGCCGTACTTCTTGGTCACCTCGTGACCCAGGAGGGTGCCGACCGTGCGGTTGACGTTGCGGATCGACAGCTGGGCGCGCACCGGCTCGCCGGACTCCACCGCCGGCCGGGCGAGCGGGATCAGCTGGGTCCGGTCGAGGGACCGGTCCAGGCCGTGGTCCTGCTCCTTGGTGCACTTCACGTCCTGGTCGGGGAAGTGCGTCTCCGCGACCTCGACCTTGTGCAGGATCGGCGACAGGTCCAGGCCCGCTGCCTTCCAGTGGTGGACCGCCTCGACGGTGTCGAGCGCCTCCACCCGTCCGATCGCCTCGTCGAGGGTCCGGAAGCCCAGCTCCGCGAGCAGCTCGCGGACCTCCTCGGCGATGAACTCGAAGAAGTTCACGACGTGCTCGGCCTTCCCGGTGTAGCGGGAGCGGAGCGCCGGGTTCTGGGTGGCCACGCCGACCGGGCAGGTGTCGAGGTGGCAGACCCGCATCAGGATGCACCCGGACACGACCAGCGGCGCGGTGGCGAAGCCGTACTCCTCGGCACCGAGCAGCGCGGCGATGACGACGTCGCGGCCGGTCTTGAGCTGCCCGTCGGTCTGCACGACGATGCGGTCCCGAAGGCCGTTGAGGAGCAGCGTCTGCTGGGTCTCGGCGAGACCGAGCTCCCAGGGACCGCCGGCGTGCTTGAGCGACGTCAGTGGCGACGCGCCGGTGCCGCCGTCGTGGCCGGAGATCAGCACCACGTCGGCGTGCGCCTTCGAGACGCCAGCCGCGACCGTGCCGACGCCGACCTCGGAGACCAGCTTCACGTGGATGCGGGCGGCCGGGTTGGCGTTCTTCAGGTCGTGGATCAGCTGCGCGAGGTCCTCGATCGAGTAGATGTCGTGGTGCGGCGGCGGGCTGATCAGGCCGACGCCCGGTGTCGAGTGCCGGGTCCTGGCCACCCACGGGTAGACCTTGTTGCCCGGGAGCTGACCGCCCTCGCCGGGCTTCGCGCCCTGCGCCATCTTGATCTGGATGTCGTCGGAGTTCGTGAGGTACTCCGCAGTCACGCCGAACCGGCCGGAGGCGACCTGCTTGATCGAGCTGCGGCGCCGGGGGTCGTGGAGCCGGTCCGGGTCCTCGCCGCCCTCGCCGGTGTTGGACTTGGCGCCGAGCATGTTCATCGCGATCGCGAGGGTCTCGTGCGCCTCCTGGGAGATCGAGCCGTACGACATCGCGCCGGTCGAGAACCGCTTGACGATCTCGCTGACCGGCTCGACCTCCTCGACCGGCACGGGGCCACGGCCGCAGTCGGCCGGGTCCTTGAACCGGAACAGGCCGCGCAGCGTCATCAGCTTCTGGGCCTGGTCGTCGACGGCCTTCGTGTACTGCTTGAAGATGTCGTAGCGCCCGGTGCGGGTGGAGTGCTGGAGCCGGAACACGGTCTCGGGGTTGAACAGGTGCGGCTCGCCCTCACGCCGCCACTGGTACTCCCCGCCGATCTCGAGCTCGCGGTGCGCGGGCGCGATGCCCTGCCGCGGGTACGCCTTGGCGTGGCGCTGCGACACCTCCTCGGCGACGGTCTCGAGGTCGACGCCGCCGAGCTTGGAGGTGGTGCCGGTGAAGTACCTGTCGACGACCGCCTGGGAGAGGCCGATGCACTCGAAGATCTGGGCGCCGGTGTAGGACGCGACCGTCGAGACGCCGATCTTGCTCATCACCTTGACCACGCCCTTCCCGAGGCCCTTGATCAGGTTGTTGACGGCCTGCTCGGGGTCGGACTTGACGTAGTGGCCCTCGCGGGCGAGGTCCTCCACGGACTCCATCGCGAGGTAGGGGTTGACCGCGGCCGCGCCGTACCCGACCAGCAGCGCCACGTGGTGCACCTCGCGGACGTCGCCGGCCTCGACGAGCAGCCCGACCTGGGTACGGGTCTTCTCGCGCACCAGGTGGTGGTGGACGGCGCCGGTCAGCAGCAGCGACGGGATCGGCGCCAGCTCGGCCGTGGAGTGGCGGTCGGACAGGACGATGATCCGAGCCCCGTCGGCGATCGCGCGGCTGACCTCGTCGCAGATCTCGTCGATCCGCTGCGCCATCGCGGCTCCCCCGCCCTCGACCGGGTAGAGGCCGCGGGACACGTGGGTGATGAAGCCCGGCATGTCGCCGTCGCGGTTGATGTGCCGGATCTTGGTCAGGTCGTCGTTGGAGATGACGGGGAACGGCAGCACGACCTGGCGGCAGGAGGCCGGGGTCGGCTTGAGCAGGTTCGCCTCGGGTCCGATCGTCCCGTTGAGCGAGGTGACCAGCTCCTCGCGGATCGCGTCCAGCGGCGGGTTGGTGACCTGGGCGAACAGCTGCGAGAAGTAGTCGAACAGCAGCCGCGGCTTGTCGCTGAGCACCGCGATCGGGGTGTCGGTGCCCATCGAGCCGATCGGCTCCGCACCGGTGTTGGCCATCGGCGTCAGCAGGACCCGCAGCTCCTCCTCGGTGTAGCCGAAGATCTGCTGGCGGCGGGTGACCGACGCGTGCGTGTGCACGATGTGCTCGCGGTCGGGGATGTCGTCGAGGTGGATCAGCCCGGCGTGCAACCACTCGCCGTAGGGATGCTCGGACGCGAGCTCGTCCTTGATCTCCTCGTCCTCGATGATCCGGTGCTCGTCGACGTCGACGAGGAACATTCGCCCGGGCTGCAGCCGACCCTTGCGCACCACGGTCGCCGGGTCCAGGTCGAGCACGCCGACCTCGGAGGCCAGCACGACCAGGCCGTCGTCGGTGACCCAGAACCGCGACGGGCGCAGGCCGTTGCGGTCGAGCACGGCGCCGATCTGGGAGCCGTCGGTGAAGACCACGCAGGCCGGGCCGTCCCACGGCTCCATCAGCGCGGAGTGGAAGCGGTAGAAGTCCCGTCGCCGCTCGTCGATCTCGGCGTGGTTCTCCCACGCCTCCGGGATCATCATCAGCACGGCGTGCGGCAGGCTACGGCCGCCCATGTGCAGCAGCTCGAGCACCTCGTCGAACGAGGCGGAGTCCGAGGCTCCCGGCGTGCAGATCGGGTAGAGCCGTTCGAGGTCGCCGGGGATCAGGTCGGACTCGGCCAGCGCCTCCCGTGCCCGCATCCAGTTGCGGTTGCCCATGACGGTGTTGATCTCGCCGTTGTGGGCGATGAACCGGAACGGGTGCGAGAGCGGCCAGCTCGGGAAGGTGTTCGTGGAGAAACGCGAGTGGACGACCGCCAGCGCGGAGGCGATCCGCGGGTCGACCAGGTCGGGGAAGAAGTTGTCGAGCTGGTCGGTCGTGAGCATGCCCTTGTAGGCCAGCGTCCGCGACGACAGGCTCGGGAAGTAGACGTCGGTCTCTCGCTCCGCCCGCTTGCGCAGGCAGAACGCCACCCGCTCCAGCGCCATCCCGGTGAGCCGCTGCGAAGCGCCCTGGACGAAGACCTGGCTGAACGTGGGCATGACCGCCCGGGCCTGGCTGCCGAGGATCTCGGGGTTCACCGGCACCTCGCGCCAGCCGAGGACGCTGAGGCCCTCCTCGGCCGCGATCTCCTCGATCCGGCTCCGGGTCTTCGCCACGTGCTCCTCGTCGCCGGGCAGGAACGCCGTGCCGACGGCGTAGCTCGAGGGCGACGGCAGCTCGAAGCCGGCGTCACCGGCCACGTCGCGCAGGAACGCGTCCGGGACCTGCAGGAGGATGCCGGCGCCGTCACCGGAGTTCGGCTCCGCACCGGCGGCACCGCGGTGGTCCAGGTTGCGGAGAGCGGTGAGCGCCTTCACCACGATGTCGTGGCTCGCCTCGCCGGTCAGCGTCGCCACGAAGGCGACACCGCAGGCGTCGTGCTCGTGGCTGGGGTCGTAGAGACCCTGGGGCGGCGGGAACGCGTGCGAGTAGGGCACCAGAGTTCTCCCGTCGGCTTCGTCTGAGGTCGGGTGTCCGCCCGAGAAGGAGGGAGGACCACAGAGGTGGGGGCGCAAGGGACAGCACTGGCCCAACGCGGCGGAGGTCTCAGGCTACCACCGCGCCTCCGAGGAGAGTCCTCCGTTACTCCTTCGTGGACACCTCGGCGGAGTCGTCGCCGTCCGCGGGCTGGTCCGCACCGGGCTCGGGGTCGGACTGCCCGGGGGCACGCCCGTCGGCGTACACCTCCGTCTCCTGCCCCGGGTGCCTCCGCCCGACGACCACCAGGTAGACCGCCGCCGCCACGAACAGCACGATCGAGGTCCAGACGTTGAACCGCAGACCGAGCACGTCGTCGAGCTGGACGTCGTCGATCCGGAGGTACTCGATCCAGCCGCGGCCGAGCGTGTAGGCCATGACGTAGAGCGCCATCACCCGGCCGTGGCCCAGCCGGTAGCGGCGCTCGAGCCAGATCACCACCGCGAAGGCGGCCAGGTTCCACAGGCACTCGTAGAGGAACGTGGGATGGAACGTCGTGCCGACCGGGAACCCGGCTTCCAGGGCGACGTCGGGACTGACCTCGAGCGCCCACGGGAGGTCGGTCGCGCGGCCGAACAGCTCCTGGTTGAACCAGTTGCCCCAGCGACCGATCGCCTGGGCGACCAGCAGCCCCGGGGCGAGAGCGTCGACGAACGGGCCGAACCGGATCCCCTTGAGGCGGGCGGCGACGTACGCGCCGAGGGCACCGAAGGCGATGCCACCCCAGATCCCGAGCCCGCCCTGCCATACGTAGAGCGCGGTGACCGGGTTGTCGCCCTCGCCGAAGTAGCGGCCCCAGTCGGTCGCCACGTGGTAGGCCCGGGCGCCGACCAGCCCGAACGGCACTGCCCAGATCGCGACGTCCTGGACGTCGCCGTACCGCCCTCCACGGGCGACCCAGCGCTTCTCTCCGATCCAGATCGCGGCGATGATGCCGGCGATGATGCAGAGCGCGTAGCCGCGGATCGGGACCGGCCCGAGCTCCCAGACGCCGTCCGAGGGGCTGGGGATCGTCAGCAGTTCGATCATTTCTCGCCCCTCAGGCCTCGTCGAGCAGGGTCTCGATGTCGTTCGCGAACTCGACCGCGGTGGTGTCCTGGTCCCAGATCGCCACGGCCTCGTCATCCTCGGTGATACCGAGGGTGTAGGTCGAGTGGCCGCCGAGGTCGTAGCCGCCGGTCGGCAGCCTCTTGCCGTCGTTGACGTAGAGGTGGAGCGGTTCTGCGACCTCGACGATCGTGCTCAGCCTGCCGGTGAGCCCGACGAAGTCCTCGCCGTAGCCGTCGAGGTAGGACCGCAGGGCCTGCTCGTCGTCCCGGGCCGGATCGGTGGTGACGAAGACGACGTCGACCTGGTCGCGCTGCTCGTCGTCGAGCCGGTTGAGCGCTGCCGAGATCGAGTTCATGACCAGCGGGCAGTAGTCCGGGCAGTGGGTGTAGCCGAAGAACACCAGGGTCAACGGTCTCTCGGTGTCCGCGGTGAGCGAGTACGGCTCGCCGGAGGTGTCGGTCAGCTCGGTGTCGGGCGCCTGGTAGGGCGTCTCGAGCCGGGTGCCGGTGAACTCGGTGGGCTCGTCGGCGCAGCCTGCGAGCAGCGCCGTGCCGACTGCCGTGGCGACGATGTACCTACGCACGCACTCCCCCGGTGACACCCTGGGCGAGGTCCTCGGTGAGCGCGGCGAGCGCGCGGCGGCCGGCGTCGAGGTCGCCGGGGTGGTCGAGCAGGGTGCGGACGAAGGCCGAGCCGACGATCACGCCGTCGGCGTACGCCGCCACCTCTGCCGCCTGTGCACCGTTGCTGACGCCCAGGCCCACGCCGACCGGGAGATCGGTCGCGGCCTTGGTGCGCGCGACGAGCGGGCCGGCGAGCCCGCTCGTCGTCGTGCGGGCGCCGGTGACGCCCATGACCGCGGTCGCGTAGACGAAGCCGCGGCAGGCCGCGGTGGTCATCGCGATCCGCTCCTCCGTCGAGGAGGGCGCGACGAGGAACACCTTGTCGAGGCCGCGGGCGTCGGCGGCCCCGATCCACTCCGGCGCGTAGTCCGGGGTCAGGTCGGGCGTGATCAGCCCGGCGCCGCCGGCGTCGTGCAGCGCCTGCGCGAAGCGCTCGACGCCGTACTGCTCGACGGGGTTCCAGTAGGTCATCACCAGGGTCGGCGTCCCGGTCGCGGCGACCGCCTCGACGGTGCGCAGCACGTCCGTGGTCCGGACCCCGTTGTCCAGCGCCTGCTGCGCGGCATCCTGGATCGTCGGGCCGTCCATCACCGGGTCGCTGTAGGGCAGGCCGATCTCGATCACGTCGCAGCCGGAGTCCACCAGCGTCCGCAGCGCCGCGATGCCGCCGTCGACGGTCGGGAACCCGGCGGGGAGGTAGCCGACCAGCGCGGCGCGGCCCTCCGCGCGGGCCCTCTCGAACGCGGTACCGGCGCTGGCGGTCATCCCTCGACCCCCTCGCCCGGCGGCTGCTCGGCCGGCCCTGCCTTGCCGAGGCCGAAGTACTCCAGCGCGGTGCCCATGTCCTTGTCGCCGCGCCCGGACAGGTTGACCAGGATGGTCTGCCCCTGCCGCTCCTCGGCCACCTTGAGCGCGCCGGCGACCGCGTGCGCGGACTCGATCGCCGGGATGATGCCCTCGGTCCTCGCGAGGAGGGCCATCGCCTCCATCGCCTCGGCGTCGGTGACCGGGAGGTACGACGCCCGCCCGCGCGCCGAGAGCGCCGCGTGCTGCGGGCCGACGCCCGGGTAGTCGAGCCCCGCCGAGATCGAGTGGGACTCGATCGTCTGGCCGTCCTCGTCCTGGAGCACGTAGGTCCTTGCTCCGTGGAGCACCCCCACGCTGCCGGCGTAGATGGTCGCGGCGTGCCGTCCGGTGTCGACGCCGTCGCCACCGGGCTCGAAGCCGTAGATCGCGACGTCGGGGTCGTCGAGGAAGGCGGCGAAGAGGCCGATCGCGTTGGAGCCGCCGCCGACGCAGGCGGCGATCGCGTCGGGCAGCGTCCCGGTCAGCTCGAGGCACTGCTGACGTGCCTCGTCGCCGATCCCGCGGACGAACGACAGCACCAGGCTCGGGAAGGGGTGCGGGCCGGCGGCGGTGCCGAAGAGGTAGGCAGTGTGGTCGACGCTCGCGACCCAGTCGCGCAGCGCCTCGTTGATCGCGTCCTTGAGCGTGCGCGAGCCGCTCCTGACCGGCACCACCTCGGTGCCGAGAAGCTGCATCCGCGCCACGTTGAGCGCCTGGCGCTCGGTGTCGACCTCGCCCATGTAGACCGTGCAGTCGAGGCCCAGGTAGGCCGCCGCGGTCGCGGCGGCGACGCCGTGCTGACCGGCGCCGGTCTCCGCGATCACGCGGGTCTTGCCCATCCGCTTGGTCAGCAGCGCCTGGCCGAGCACGTTGCGGATCTTGTGGGCGCCGGTGTGGTTGAGGTCCTCGCGCTTGAGGAGGATCCGTGCGCCGACGCGCTCGGAGAGGCGCCCGGCGTCGTACAGCATGCTCGGGACGCCCGCGTAGTCCTGCAGCATCGCCTCGAACTCGTGGACGAAGGTCGGGTCGACCATCGCCTTCTGCCACGCGATGTCGAGCTCGTCGAGCGCGGCGACCAGGGCCTCGGGCATGAACCGGCCGCCGAAGGCGCCGGCCCCGCCGAACCAGCCGTCCTGGTCGGCGTCGAAGAACTCGTTCACGGTCCGCGAGCGGACGTCCGTCCTCATGCTTCGATTCCTGTCATCGCGGCGACCGCCTCGCGCGGCGCGCCGTCCTTCACCAGAGCCTCGCCGACCAGCACCACCCGGGCGCCCTCGGCGACGAATCGCTTCACGTCGGTGGGCCCGCCGATCCCGGACTCGGCCACCAGCACCCGGTCGTCGGGAACCATCGGGGCGAGCCGGCCGAAGGTGGCCTCGTCGACGGCGAGGGTCCTCAGGTTGCGCGCGTTGACGCCGACCAGCTCGGCGCCGAGCGCGACCGCGCGCTCGGTCTCGGCCTCGTCGTGCACCTCGACGAGGACCGTGAGCCCGAGCTCCCTCGCGTCGTCGTGGAGCCGGTCCAGGGTGTCGTCGTCGAGGGCGGCGACGATCAGCAGCGCCAGGTCCGCGCCGGCCGCGCGGGCCTCGAGCAGCTGGTAGCGGTCGACGATGAAGTCCTTGCGCAGCAGCGGCACGTCCACGGCCGCCCGGACCGCACGCAGGTCGTCGAGGCTGCCGCCGAACCTCCGCTGCTCGGTGAGCACGCTGATCGCGGCGGCGCCGCCGGCGGCGTACTCCTGGGCGAGGGCGGCGGGATCGGGGATGTCCGCGAGCGCCCCCTTGCTGGGGCTCCTCCGCTTGACCTCCGCGATCACGCTCGAGCCCGGCGAGCGGAAGTGCGGCATGGGGTCGCGGGGCGGGTCGACGTCGGCCAGGGCGGCACGCAGGTCCGCCTCGGGTACGGCGGCCCGTCGTGCGGCGAGATCCTCGCGGACGCCGGCGACGATGTCGTCGAGCACCGAGATGGGTGCCGCCATGCCGCCTCCGTGAGCTCCTCGTTGCGGGGACGCTCCGACCGCAACCTGGTGCTGTCCAGTCTCCCACGGGGCCGTTATCGTCCTGACACCCGCCCGGGAACGCCCGGGCTCGACGAAGGGCAGTCCACGTGAGCTACAGCGAGCCCCCGAACTACGGATCCCCGCCGCCCCCGCCGCCGGGTGATGGCGGCGGTTACGGTGCGCCGCCCCCGGGCGGCGGCTACGGCGCCCAGCCGCCCGGCTACGGAGGGCAGCAGCCCAAGTCCTCCGTGCTGGCCATCGTGTCGCTCGTCACCGGCGTCCTCGGCATCCTGTGCTGCGGATGGTTCGTCCTGAGCATCGCGGCGCTGATCACCGGCTTCCTCGGTCGCAAGGAGATCGCCGAGTCCGGTGGCATGAAGACCGGCAACGGACTTGCGATGGCGGGTCTGATCCTCGGTGCCATCGGCATCGTCCTCGGCATCCTGAACTGGGTGCTGATCCTCGCCACCGACAGCTTCGACTTCTACTACAACGTCTGAACCGTCGCGGGACCGCCGGTGGGGTCCTGGCAGCCGCTACGGCGCCAGCCAGGAGCCCGCCGGCAGGTTCCGCAGCACGGTGAACGCGACCAGGCCGACGGCCAGGACCGCGGCCGAGAAGCCCATGGCTCGCTGCGACGGGTCCCAGGAGCGTCCCCGCCAGCGGCCGAGCGCCCAGCGGGCGAAGACGTAGGCCAGGAACGGCAGCGCCAGGATGAAGGCGAGGTTGCTCGAGGCAGCGTCGGCGAGCTGCAGGTTCGTCAGGTCGTTGACGGCCCGCAGGCCGCCGCAGCCGGGGCAGAAGACGCCGAAGAGCGTCGAGCTCGGGCAGAAGCCCCAGGACCCCTGCTCGTGCGGGTCGCGAAGGTGGAGGGCGACCGAGGCGGCGGCGATGCCGCCGCCGACCGCGACGGGCGGCACCATCCTCCGCCAGCGGTCGGTCCGACCGCTGACTCCCGGAGGGGCCGTGAGGGTCATCGGGTCAGTGCCCGGCCTGGTGCAGGCCCATCTTGTCCATGACGACGAAGACCACCGCCGAGGCGACCACGAGCGCCACCCCGACCCAGAAGATCGGCCAGCTGATCGGGCTGAGCATCATCCCCACGCCACCGACGACGAAGCCCGCGAGGGCGACGAGGACAGCGGTCCAGGCGGCGGGGGTGTTGCCGTGGTTGTCGGCCATGCGTGGGTCTCTCCTCGGGGCGCGGTCGTTCCTGCCGGGATTCTAGAGGGTCGCTACCGCGTGGGATCGGTGCCCTCGTCCAGCGACTTCCAGAGGTCGATGCTCGACTGCTCCTCCGGGGCGGCGGGTTGCGGGCGCCCGTCGGCGCCGGGCGCGTCGTACCGGCTCCCCATCTGGGGCCAGGAGCCCGCGTCGCGCGCGCCGAGGACCGCCGCCACCAGCGCGGCCACCGCTCCCGCGACGGCGACCCAGGACCACGCCGTGCGCGAGACCGACGTGTCGACCGCGCCGTAGACGGCGAACAGCTCGTCCAGCCGCTCCGGTGCCCGCACGAAGGCCGCGGTGACGACCACGACCAGCGCCAGGCCCACCGCGACGCCGAACCAGGCGACGAGACGCCGGAAGCGTCCACGGGTCACGAGGACGACGCCCCAGCAGGCCAGGGCGACCAGCGCGACCGCGGTGGCGAGGGGCGAGGACGCGTCCGCTGCCGCCGACGCCACCTGCGCGACCGCGCCGGTCTCAGCGTCCGAGGTGGGCTCGACCCACGCCTGGTTGCCGGCGATCGCGACCAGTCCGGACCCACCGGCGCCCCCGACGAGGGCGGGCACGAACGTGCGACGCCCCCGCGACGTGCGCTCGGCGTCGGGTCGGGTCCACTCGGCCGGGTCAGCCATCCAGCAGCCCTTCGTCGAAGCAGGTCCGGGTGCCGGTGTGGCACGCGGGGCCCTCCTGGTCGACCTTGAGCAGCAGCGTGTCGCCGTCGCAGTCCAGCCGGACCTCCTTGACCCACTGCCGGTTGCCGGACGTCTCGCCCTTGACCCAGTACTCCTGCCGGGACCGGCTCCAGTACGTCGCCCTGCCGGTGTTCAGCGTGCGGTGCAGCGCCTCGTCGTCCATCCACGCCAGCATCAGCACCTCGCCGGTGTCGTGCTGCTGCACGATCGCCGGGAGCAGGCCGGCGTCGGTGCGGGCCAGCCGGCCGGCGATCGCGGGGTCCAAGGAGGTCACAGACCCATTATCCCGGTCGCCGCTGTGCAACCCAGGACGCGTGCAGGGCGGCGTAGACCGATCCCTCCTCGCGCACCAGCTCGGTGTGCGGGCCGCGCTGCACGATCCGGCCGCGGTCCACGACGAGCACCTCGTCGGCGGCCTCGGCGGTGGACAGGCGGTGGGCGATCGTGACGGCGGTACGGCCGCTCATCAGCCGTTCCAGGGCGCGAGCGATCCGCATCTCCAGCTCGGGATCCACGGCGGAGGTGGCCTCGTCGAGCACGAGGAGGTCGGGGTCGGCGAGCTGGGCGCGGAGCAGGGCCACGAGCTGCCGCTCCCCCGCCGACAGCGACTCCCCCCGCTGGCCGACGCGGGTGTCGAGACCGTCGGGCAGGCCTGCCAGCCAGTCGCCGAGCCCGAGCTCGTCGGCGGCCGCGCGGATGTCGTCGTCGCTGGCGTCGAGCCGGCCGTAGCGCACGTTCGCGCGGAGCGTGTCGTCGAAGAGGAACCCCTCCTGCGGCACCAGCACCACGCTGGAGCGCAGGGACTTCTCGGCGACGTCGCGCAGGTCGATCCCGTGGAGCAGCACGCGGCCCCTCGTCGGGTCCATCAGCCGGGTGAGCAGCTTGGCGAGCGTGGACTTGCCGGAGCCGGTCTCTCCCACGACCGCGACGCGTCGTCCGGCCGGGATCCCGAGGTCGATGTCGGTCAGCACCGGTGGTCCACCGGGGTAGGCGAACTCGACGTCCTCGAACCGGACGTCCACGGCCTGGTGGGGCGGCAGCACGCGGCCGTCCGGGCCCGGGTCGACCAGGTCGGCCGGCGTCTCGAGGATCCCGATCACCCGCCGCCACCCGGCGATCGCGTTCTGGGCGTCGGTGAGGATCTGGGTGCCCATCTGCACCGGACCCACGAACAGCGTGACCATGAAGGCGAACGCGAGCACCTCACCCGCGGTGATGTCGCCCGCGAAGCCCAGCCAGATGCCGACGATCAGCACGCCCGCGTTCGCAAGGCCGGCCGAGATCCCGCCGAGGGAGAACGAGACGACCGTGAACGCCTGCGCCTTCGTGCTCGCGGCCTGGTGGGCGGCGACCGCGCGGTCGATCCGCTCCTGGGTGCGGTCCTCGACGGCGTACGACCGGACCACCGCGGCGCCGACCACCGGCTCGGAGATCGCCGAGAGCATCACCCCCACCTGCTGGCGGACGGTGCCGTAGGCGGCGGCGAGCTTGCGCTGGAAGTAGCGGACGCTCAGGAACAGCGGCGCGAACGCGATCCAGACGACCAGCGCGAGCTGCCAGCTGTAGAAGACCATCACGACGGTGGCGATGAGCATCTGGCCGATGCTGACCACGAACAGCAGGCCGCCGAACACGAGGAACTGGCTGACCTGGTCCACGTCGCTGGTCACCCGCGAGACGAGGGCGCCGCGGCGCTCGGTGTTCTGGGTCAGCAGCGGCAGGTCGTGCACGTGGCGGAACGCCTTGACCCTCAGGGTCGCCAGGCCGCGCTCGGCGTTGTGGAACAGCCGGGCTGTCATGGCGTACGACGCCCAGCTGGTGACCACGATCGCGGCCCCCGCCGCGAGGGCCATCCAGGCGGTGAACCCCACGTCCGGGCCGCCGTCGCCGCGCAGCCCCCGGTCGATGGTCTGCTGGACCGCGATCGGGACCACCACCTGGCCGGCCGAGGCGAGCAGCGCCAGGAGGAGGGCGACCCCGATCCGGTCGGTCAGCTCGGGCGAGTGGGCGATCCCGCGGCGGATCGTCTGCCAGGCGCCGATCCCCTCGCCGGTGTCCATCTGAGTGCCGCTCGCCACCGCGCTCGTCGGGGTGCTCATCGGGCCACCTGCTCCTCGTAGGCGTTGACCAGCCGCGCGTAGTCGGCGTTGCGGGCGACCAGCTCGTCGTGGGTCCCGCGGTCGGCGATCCGGCCGTCGGCGAGGAACAGCACCTCGTCGGCGAGTCCGATCGTGGCCTTGCGGTAGGCCACCACGACCAGCGTGGTGTCACGGCCCCCCAGGGTCGAGGTGCGAGGCGTCCCAGCGCCGGGCCTCGAGACCTCCGGCGACGGCTCCTTGAGAGCGGCCAGGATCCGCTGCTCGACCTCGGGGTCGACCGCGGACGTGGCGTCGTCGAGGACGAGCAGCCGCGGGCGCCGCACCAGGGCCCGGGCCAGCGAGATCCGCTGACGCTGGCCGCCCGAGAGCGAGGTGCCGCGCTCCCCCAGCCGGGTGTCGAGGCCCTTGGGCAGGGCGGCGACGAACCCGTCGGCCTGGGCCGTGCGGAGCGCCTCCCAGACCTCGGCGTCGGGGACGTCGGCGCCGAGGGTGACGTTGCCGCGGACGGTGTCGTCGAAGAGGAAGGCGCTCTGCGGAACCACCGACATCAGCCGCGCGAGCTCGCCGCGCCCGAGCTCGCGGACGTCGACGCCGTCGATCCGGATGCAGCCGTCGTCGACGTCGACCAGCCGGGTGAGAAGGGTGGTCAGGGTGCTCTTGCCGGACGCCGTGGCGCCGACGAGCGCGACCGTCCGTCCGGGCTCGACGGTGAACGTGACGTCGCGGAGCAGCGGCCGGCCACGCTGGTAGCCGTAGGCCACGTGCGCGACCTCGAGCCGCGCGCCGCCGGGCCCGAGCGGCGCCGGCGCGTCGCCGTGCTCCATCGTGCCCCGCGCCCCGAGCACCGCCGCCACCCGCCGGTAGCCCACGACGCTGCGCGGGAACTCGCCGAGGACCCACCCGATCGACCGGATCGGGAAGGAGACGACCGTGAGCAGGTAGGCGACCGTCACGACGTCGCCCTCCACGGTCGCACCGGAGAGCACCCGCTGGACGCCGAGGACCAGCACGACGAGGACGGCGAGGTTGGGAAGCGCCGCCAGCGTGGGGTCGAAGGCTGCCCGGATCCGGCCGACCCGGATGTTCGCCTCCCGGAGCTCGGCGGCCTTGGCCTCGAACCGCGCGGTCTCCTCCGGCTCGCGGCCGAGGGTCTTGACGACCATGGCGCCGTCGAAGGACTCGTGCGCGACCTCGCTGAGCTCGGCGCGCAGCTGCTGGGCGCGGGTGGCCCACCCCTGTGCGAGGTTCTGGTAGACGACGTTGGTCGCGATCACCAGCGGGAACACCAGCAGGCCGACGATCGCGAGCACTGAGTCGGTGATCAGCATCTGCCCGACCGCGATCACCATCATCGCGATCGTGCCGACCGCCATCGGCAGCGGCGCGATCGGTCCCCAGGCCGCCTCGACGTCGGAGTTCGCGTTGGAGAGCAGCTCGCCGGTCGGGTGCCGCTGGTGCCACTCCATGGGGAGGTTGAGGTACTTGCGGGTGACCTCGCGACGGGTGTGCGCCTGCATCCGGTACTGCATGACGCCGGCGCCGAACCTGCGGGCGACGATGCCGACGGCGCGCAGGATCGCGACGCCGAGGAACAGCGCCAGCACCGCCCACAGCAGGCCACCGCCGATCTCGCCGTCGCGGAAGGCGGGGAGCACCACGGTGTCGGTGGCCCAGCCGAGCACCCACGCGTCGGCGACGGTCAGCGCGCCGAAGAGGAGGCTGCCGACGGTCGAGATCGCGAACACCCGGGGCTCGCGCTTGATGGCGACCCAGAGTACGGCGAACCCGGCCCGGGTCGCCCCGCCGCCGCCTCGCTGCTCCGCCACCTGCTCCTGCTTCCTCGTACCGACTCCGGGCGCAACCCGGCAGGAGGAGCAGCCTATTCCCGGATGGGGTACCTGCTGGCACCCGCCGACCGAAGCTCCACCGCAACGTGCGTGCACCGTGCACGGGGAACGAGGTCGAGATGGGCGGTCAGCTGCAACTTCCGCGCACCGTGGACGATCTTTGCAGCGGATGCTGTGCGTCTCCCTAGTCTGGGCACATGACGACAACGCTTGCCCGCCGTGAGCGCGCCGCGCTCTGCGACCTCGCCGCCGAGCTGGGCGCGGGAGCGTCGACGTTGTGCGACGGCTGGGACGCGCGGCACCTCCTGGCGCACCTCGTCGTCCGCGAGCGCCGGCCGTGGGCGTCGGTCGGGATCATCGCGCCGCCGCTGGCCGGCCTGCACGACCGCGAGATCGAGAAGGTCGCGAAGCAGTCGTTCACGGCGCTCGTGGAGCGGGTGCGCGACCCGGGGCTGACACCGCTGACCATCGGCCCGGTCGATCGGGCCGTGAACACGATCGAGTTCTTCGTCCACCACGAGGACCTGCGCCGTGCGCAGCCGACCTGGGAGCCTCGACCGCTTCCGCCCCAGGACGAGAAGCTGCTGTGGGGACTGGTGCAGCGTGGTGGCCGGATGCTGGTGCGCAAGGCGGGTGTCCCGGTCACCGTCCGGGCACCAGGCGGACGCAACGCCGTCCTGCGCGACGGCGAGGACCGGGTGACGGTGAGCGGCCCCGTCTCCGAGCTGGTGATGTTCCTCTACGGCCGCAAGCAGGTGCGGGTCGAGCTCGACGGCACGGTCGACAGCGTCGCGAAGCTGGAGGCGGCGCCCCTGGGGATCTGACGTTCTCGTCAGCGCTTCCCGACGAACTGCACGATCCGCGAGCTGAAGTGGAACGTGGACATCGCGCCCTGGATCACGATCAGGAAGCCGTCCGGACCGTCACGGTAGACCTCCCGCCCCTGCGGTGAGAACGGGTCCGGCGGAGCGAAGTCGAACGCCTGGTGCTCGGCCGCGGTGTACGCGGAGTCGCGGTCGTCGTACTTGTACGGCCGGACGACGAGCTTGGTCGGCGGCTTGGCGTCTCCGCGGTTGGAGTACTCCAGGACGACGTGCCACGGCTCGTCGGCCGTCGGCGGCGGGGCATCGTCCTGGGCGGCCGGGCGCTGGTAGACCTCATAGCTCACGGCCCTCAGGCTAGGTGGTGACGACCACGGGAGCCGGCAGGTTCAGCGGACGGGGTGGGCGGCCGCGGCGAGCGCCGCCTTCGCCTCGGGTATCCGGACCTTGCCGAAGTGGAAGATGGTGGCGGCGAGCACGGCGTCCGCGCCGGCGTCGACCGCGGGAGCAAAGTGCTCTGGCGCACCCGCGCCACCGGAGGCGATCACCGGGATCGTGACCTCGCTGCGAACGGCGCGGATCAGCTCGAGGTCGAACCCGTCCTCGGTCCCGTCGGCGTCCATCGCGTTGAGCAGGATCTCCCCCGCCCCGAGCTCGGTGGCACGGGCCGCCCACTCGACCGCGTCGAGGCCCGCCGACTTGCGGCCTCCGTGGGTGGTCACCTCGAACCCGGAGCCGGGTCTCGAGCCGGCATCGGCTCGGCGAGCGTCGACCGACAGGACCAACACCTGGCTGCCGAACCGGCTGGCGATCTCGGCGATCAGCTCGGGCCGCTGGATGGCTGCCGTGTTGACGGCGACCTTGTCCGCGCCGGCGCGCAGCAGCCGGTCGACGTCGTCGACCGAGGACACTCCCCCGCCGACCGTGAGCGGGATGAAGACCTGCTCCGCGGTCCGGGAGACGATCTCCATGGTCGTCGCGCGGCCCTCGTGCGAGGCGGAGATGTCGAGGAACGTCAGCTCGTCGGCGCCCTCGGCGTCATAGGTGCGGGCGAGCTCGACCGGGTCACCGGCGTCCCGCAGCTCGCGGAAGTTGATGCCCTTCACCACGCGCCCGGCGTCGACGTCGAGGCACGGGATGACGCGGACCGCCAGTGTCATCCTTCTGCCTTTGTGGTCGAGCCTTCGCCGGTGGGGGACGATCCGGCGGCGGGTCGTGACCTGGTCAGCGCGAGCGCTTCCTCGAGCGTGAACTGGCCCGTGTAGAGCGCGGTGCCGGCGATGGCGCCCTCGACACCGAGCGGCACCAGGTCCATCAGCGCACGGATGTCGTCGAGCGTCGTCACCCCGCCCGAGGCCACGACCGGGCGGTCGGTGGCGTCGCAGACGTCGCGCAGCAGCTGCAGGTTCGGCCCCTGGAGCATGCCGTCCTTGTTGACGTCGGTGACGACGTAGCGGACGCAGCCCTCGGAGTCGAGGCGGGCCAGCGTCTCGTACAGGTCGCCGCCCTCCTGGGTCCAGCCGCGCGCGGCCAGCGTCCGGCCGCGCACGTCGAGCCCGACGGCGACCCGGTCGCCGTACGTCGCGATCGCCCTGGCGCACCACTCCGGCTGCTCGAGCGCCGCAGTGCCGATGTTCACGCGCCGGCAGCCGGTTGCCATCGCAGCCTCGAGCGAGTCGTCGTCCCGGATCCCGCCGCTCATCTCGACCTGGATGTCGAGCCGGGCGACGATCTCCGCCTGGAGCGCACGGTTCTCGCCGTGCCCGAAGGCGGCGTCCAGGTCGACCAGGTGGATCCACTCCGCGCCGGCCTCCTGCCACCTCAGGGCCGCCTCGACCGGGTCGCCGAACCGCTTCTCGGAGCCGTCGACGCCCTGCACCAGCTGAACGGCCTGGCCGCCCTTGATGTCGACGGCAGGCAGCAGCTCGAGGTGGTCGCTCACGTGTCTCCTAGAGGCTCTCGACCCAGTTGTGCAGCAGCTGCGCACCGGCGTCGCCCGACTTCTCGGGGTGGAACTGGGTGGCCCACAACGGGCCGTTCTCGACCGCGGCGACGAACCGGTCCCCGCCGTGCTCGGCCCAGGTGACCAGCGGCCGGTGCGAGTCCGGGGTGCGGTCGTTGGTGACGAGCGTCCAGTCGCGGACGCCGTAGGAGTGGACGAAGTAGAACCGCTCGTGCTCGATGCCCGCGAACAACCGGGTGCCCTCCGGAGCCTGGACGGTGTTCCAGCCCATGTGGGGCACGATCGGCGCCTCCAGCCGTTCGACCACACCCGGCCACTCCCCGCAGCCCTCGGTCTCCACACCATGCTCGATCCCGCGCTCGAAGAGGATCTGCATTCCGACGCAGATGCCGAGGACCGGTCGGTTGCCGGCGAGGCGGCGCGCGATCACGCGCTCGCCGCGGATCGCCCGCAGCCCGCGCATGCACGCCTCGAAGGCCCCGACGCCGGGAACCAGGAGGCCGTCCGCCTCCATCGCCGCGTCGAGGTCACCGGTCAGGGTGACGTCAGCGCCGGCCCGCTCGACCGCGCGCACCGCGGAGCGGAGGTTGCCCGAGCCGTAGTCGAGGACGACGACGGAAGGAGCCGTCACAGGGCTCCCTTGGTGGAGGGGATCCCGGTCTCCCGCGGGTCGATCGCGACCGCGTCGCGGAACGCCCGTGCGAACGCCTTGAACTGGGTCTCCACGATGTGGTGCGGCTCGCGGCCGGCGAGCACGCGCACGTGCAGGGCGAGGTGGGCGTGGAACGCGATCGTCTCGAAGACGTGGCGGGTCAGGGAACCGAGGTACGGCGTCGCCTCGCCGCCCCCGCCCAGCGCGACGTACTGCTGCCCCTCCGGCTCTCCGGTGTGCACGCAGTAGGGACGACCGGACACGTCGACGACCGCCTGCACGAGCGCCTCGTCGAGGGGCACGGTGGCGTCGCCGAAGCGGCGGATGCCGACCTTGTCGCCGAGCGCCTCGCGCAGCGCCTGGCCGAGCGCGATCGCGGTGTCCTCGACGGTGTGGTGGGCGTCGATGTGGGTGTCGCCCGCGGTCTGGACGGTCAGGTCGACCAGCGAGTGGCGGGCGAAGGAGATCAACATGTGGTCGTAGAACCCGACGCCGGTCGAGACGTCGTGGCGCCCCGCCCCGTCGAGGTCGACCTCCACCAGCACCTTCGACTCGCTGGTCTGCCGCTCGATGCGCGCAGTCCTGCTCATGCCATCTCCTCCATCACCTCGACGAGGGCGTCCTCGAACGCCCCCATCTCCTCCGCGGTGCCGATCGACACGCGCAGCCACCCGTCAGGGCCCGTCTCCCGGATCAGGACACCCCGGTCGAGCAGGCCTTCCCACACAGCATGACGATCCCCGAAGGTCCCGAACAAGCAGAAATTGGCGTCGCTGTCGGCCACCTGCAGCCCCTGCGCCCGCAGCCACCCGACGGTCTTGTCGCGCTGCGCCCGCAGCTCGTCGACCTTGCCGAGCAGCTCCGGGGCATGCCGCAGCGCGGCCAGCGCAGCCGCCTGGGTCACCGCCGAGAGGTGGTAGGGCAGCCGCACCACACGGATCGCGTCGCAGATCGCGGGGTCGGCAGCCAGGTAGCCGAGCCGCAGGCCCGCGGCCGCGAAGGCCTTGCTCATCGTGCGCGTCACCACGAGGTTGCGGTGGGCGGGCAGCAGCTCCAGCGCGCTCGGGGTGCCCGAGCGTCGGAACTCGCCGTACGCCTCGTCGACGACGACGATCCCGCTCTCCCCCACCGCCTCGCACAAGACGGTGACCGCCTCGGGCGACAAGGCCGTGCCGGTCGGGTTGTTCGGGCTGGGCAGCAGCACCACGCTCGGCCGGTGATCGGCCACCACCGTGCGAGCGTGCTCCGGATCGAGCGTGAAGTCCTCGGCGCGGTGGCCGACCACCCACGTGGTGCTCGTGTCGCGGGCGTACTCCGGATACATCGAGTACGTCGGCGCGAAGCTGACTGCGGTCCGGCCCGGCCCGCCGAACGCCTGCAGCAGCTGGAGCATCACCTCGTTGGAGCCGTTGGCGGCCCACACCTGCGCCGGGGAGACCGGGGCGGCGGGCACGTCGCGGGAGAGGTACGCCGCCAGCTCGGTGCGCAGGGCGACGAGCTCACGGTCCGGGTAGCGGTTCAACGAGGCTGCGGCGTCCGCCGCGGCACGCGCGATGTCGGCGACGCACTCCTCGGATGGGCCGTACGGGTTCTCGTTGACGTTGAGCTGGACGGGCACGTCGAGCTGCGGCGCGCCGTACGGCTCGATCCCGCGAAGCTCCTCGCGGATCGGAGGGAAGTCCACGGCCCCGCCTCAGTCCGCGAAACGGACGGAGATCGCGGCGCCGTGGGCCGGCAGGTCCTCGGCCTCCGCCAGCGTGACGACGTGGTCGGCGACCTCGTCGAGGCCCTCACGGCTGTACTCCACGACGTGGACGGACTTCGTGAACGCGCGGACCGACAGCCCGGAGGAGTGGCAGGCGCAGCCGCCGGTCGGCAGCACGTGGTTGGACCCCGCGCAGTAGTCGCCGAGGCTGACCGGGGCGTAGGGGCCGACGAAGATCGCGCCCGCGTTGCGGACCCGGGCGGCCCACGCCGCGGCGTCCTGGGTGTGGATCTCGAGGTGCTCGGCGGCGTAGGCGTCGACGACCTCCAACCCCTGCGCGAGGTCACGCACGAGCACCACCCCGGACTGCTGTCCGGCGAGCGCGGTGCGGATCCGTTCGCCGTGCTTGGTCGCCGCCACCTGGGTCTCCAGCTCCGCCTCGACGGCGTCCGCGAGCGCCACGCTGGGTGTGACCAGCACGGCGGCGGCGAGCGGGTCGTGCTCCGCCTGGCTCACCAGGTCCGCGGCCACGTGGGCCGGGTCCGCGGTGTCGTCGGCGAGGATCGCGATCTCCGTCGGTCCCGCCTCGGAGTCGATGCCGACCTGGCCCTTGAGCAGCCGCTTGGCGGTGACCGTGTAGATGTTGCCCGGCCCGGTGACCAGGTCCACCCGCCGACAGGGGGCCACCCCGTAGGCGAACATCGCGATCGCTTGGGCGCCGCCGACGGCGTAGACCTCGTCGACCCCCAGCAGGGCGCACGCCGCCAGGATCGTCGGGTGGACCCGGCCGCCGAAGTCCTTCTGCGGCGGGCTGGCCAGCGCGATGGAGCCGACGCCGGCCGTCTGTGCGGGCACGACGTTCATCAGCACGCTGGAGACCAGGGGCGCCAGGCCGCCGGGGACGTACAGGCCGACCCGGTCGACGGGCACCTTGCGGTGGGTCACCCGGGCGCCGACTCCGAGGTCGGTGACGGCGTCCTGCTCGAGCTCGTTCGCGCAGGTGGCCCGCAGCCGCCGGATCGACTCCTCGAGACCAGTACGGATGGAGGGGTCGAGCTCGTCGAGCGCCCGCCGCATCTCCTCGGGGGCGATCCGGAGGTCCTCGGCCCCGTCGAGGCGGACGCCGTCGAGCTGCTCGGAGAGCTCGAGGATCGCGTCGGCGCCTCGGGTGCGCACCGCTTCGAGGATCGGAGTCACGGCATGCGTCGCCGCCTCGACATCGAACTCCGCGCGCGGCACGGCCGCGCGGTAGTCGACGGAGGCGTCGGCCTCACGAAGGTCGAGACGACGGATCATGACCCCGATCCTACGGTCGGGTCGGGCCCTTCCCCGCGCCGTCGACAACCCTTGGACCTGCTCGTCTAGGGTCGGGAGCGTGACCGAGCAGCTGCCCATGTTCCCGCTGAGCACCGTGGTGTTCCCCGGGCTGAGCGTGCCGCTGAAGGTCTTCGAGGACCGCTACCGGGCGCTGGTGCACCACCTGCTGCGGATCGAGGACCCCGCCGACCGGGTCTTCGGCTCGGTCGCGATCCGAGAGGGCTACGAGGTCGGCGACCACGGCGCGCAGTCGCTGTTCCGGGTCGGCGTCCGGCTGCAGCTCACCGAGGTCGAGGCCCACCCCGACGGCACCTTCGACGTGGTGGCGGTCGGACGCGACCGGGTGCGGCTCGACCGGCTGCAGACCACCGACCGGTTCCCGCTCGGGGAGGTCACCGAGCTGCCCGAGCCGCCCGTCGAGGTGCCCTCCGAGCTCGCGGCACAGGCGCGGGCAACGTTCACCGCCTACCGCCAGCAGCTCGCCGAGATCGCGGCGGACCCCTTCACGGGCGACCTGCCCCGCGACCCGGCGTACCTCTCCTGGGTGCTTGCGGCCTGCGTCCCACTGCCGATGGCCGAGCGCCAGGGGCTGCTCGAGGCCAACGACGCCGCCGAGCGGCTCGTGCTCGTCGTCGACCTGCTCCGCACCGAGCTGCGGGCCATGAACGTGATCACCTCGCTGCCGGCCACCGAGGTCGCGCGCACCAAGTGGTCGCCGAACTGAGATGGCGAGGCGGAAGGCCGCCGGCGCGACGCCGGCGACGACCGCGCTGACCGCTGCGGGCGTGGTGTTCACCGTGCACGAGTACGACCACGAGCCGAGGGCCGAGTCGTTCGGCACGGAGGCGGCCGAGGCGATGGGGATCTCGCCCGACCGAGTGTTCAAGACCCTGCTCGCGGACGTGGACGGCGCGCTGACGGTCGCGGTCGTGCCGGTGTCCGGGCAGCTCGACCTCAAGGCGCTCGCCAGGGCGGTCGGCAGGCGGAGGGCGGCGATGGCGGACCCGAGGGCGGCGGAGCGGGCGACGGGGTACGTCGTCGGCGGGATCTCGCCGCTCGGCCAGAAGCGGGCACGTCCCACCGTGGTGGACGAGTCCGCGCTCGGCTTCCCGACGATCTTCGCGTCGGCCGGCCGGCGCGGTCTCGAGGTGGAGCTGGACCCGAGGGACCTGGTGCGGCTCACCGGGGCGACCACCGCCGCCATCTGCCGCTGAGGCGGCCTCACCGGCGAGGACGGGCCTCCAGCCAGGTCGAGCCGTCGGTCGCGCTCCGGCGCACCTCGCTGACGCTCTTGCTGCTCAGCATCACCGCGAGGAAACCGACCAGCGCGCCGACCGGCCAGCAGAGGTACGGCGTCCAGCCGTCCAGCACCAGCCCGTCCGACAGCTTGGCGCCGATCTCCACCTCGTCGGCCAGCGTCTGCGGGTCCGGCGGGCTCAGCTGGAAGCCAACCCGGGCGGCGAGCAGCGCGCCGACCGCGCTGGCCGCGCAAACGGCGGCGAGCGCCCCGAGCGGCCATCTCCGGCCGACGATCGCGGCCACCAGGCCGAGGACCAGGCCGAGGACCAGGCCGATGACGACGAACTGAGCGATGGCGTCGAACGCGTGGGTGCGCGCCTGGTCCGCGGTGTCGAGCCACAGCGGTCCGCGGCTCGTCTCGTAGACCTCTCCCTCGCCCGGTGGCCCCCACCAGCGGTACCAGAACCATCCACCCGCTGCGCCGAGGGCGCCGCCGAGGACGACGATCCCGAGGCCGAGCGCGCCGGCGCCCAGCCATCCGCGGGTCGGAGGGTCGGCAGTCGGGGAGGGTGGCGGCGCGGTAGCGACGTCGGGCTGGTTGTCCATCGCACTCAGCCTGCCAGGCACCCCGGCCCGAGCAGCTGCTTGAGGTCCGCGAACAGTGCCGGACTGGGGGTGACGCGAAGCCCGTCGTCGAGCTTCATCATCTTCGTCGCGTCGCGGGTGAGGAGGCGGAGCCGGACCTCGGTGAGCCCCGGGTGGGTGCCGAGGACCTCCTTGAGCTGGGCGACGACCGGCGGCGTGCAGCGGGTCGACGGCAGGCTGATCACCACTGGACCGTCACCGGTCGCCCGCTCCAGGTCGGGGACCGTCACCTCCATCGCGTGCAGCTCGGGCTGGTCCTTGTCGCGCGACAGCCGGCCCTTCACCGTGATGATCGCGTCCTGCACCAGCAGGGTGCTGGCGAGCTGGTAGGCGCTCGGGAACAGCAGCACGTCGATCGCGCCCTCGAGGTCCTCGAGGGTGACCATCGCCCACGGGTCGCCCTTCTTGGTGATCTTGCGCTGCACCGAGGTCACCAGCCCGCTCACGGTGACCACCGCGTTGTCGGGCCGCTCCTCGTCGACCATCAGCGCGCCGATCGTGCAGTCGGTGCCGTTGGACAGCACGTGCTCCATGCCGAGCAGCGGATGGTCCGAGACGTAGAGGCCGAGCATCTCCCGCTCGTAGCCGAGCAGCGTGGTCTTGTCCCACTCGTCGAGGTCGGGGATCGTGACGGACACGCCGAACCCGCCGCCGTCACCGTCGTCGAGGCCGGCGAACAGCGAGTCCTGGCCGATGGCCTCGTTGCGCTTGATGTCGACGAACTGGTCGACCGCCGACTCGTGGATGGCGACCAGCGCCCGCCGCTTGTGCTTGAGGTCGTCGAAGGCGCCGGCCTTGATCAGCGACTCGATCACCCGCTTGTTGCACACCAGCGCAGGCACCTTCTCGAGGAAGTCCGAGAACGACTCGTAGCGCCCGTGCTCGGTGCGCGCGGCGACGACCTGGTCGACGACGTTGTGACCGACGTTGCGGATCGCCCCGAGGCCGAAGCGGATGTCGTTGCCGACGGGTGTGAAGTTGTTGGCCGACTCGTTGACGTCCGGCGGCAGCACCTGGATCTTCAGGCGACGGCACTCGTTGAGGTAGACCGCCATCTTGTCCTTGTCATCCTTCACGGACGTGAGGAGCGCGGCCATGTACTCGGCCGGGTAGTTGGCCTTCAGGTAGGCGGTCCAGTAGGAGACCAGGCCGTACGCCGCGGAGTGCGCCTTGTTGAAGGCGTAGTCGGAGAACGGCAGCAGCGCGTCCCAGAGCGCCTTGATCGCGGCGTCGGAGAAGCCGTTGGCCTTCATCCCGTCGCGGAACGGCACGTACTCCGCGTCCAGGATCTCCTTCTTCTTCTTGCCCATGGCCTTTCGGAGCAGGTCGGCCTGACCGAGGGAGTACCCGGCGACCTTCCGCACGATCGCCATCACCTGCTCCTGGTAGACCAGCAGGCCGTAGGTCTCGCCGAGGATCTCCGCGAGCGGCTCCTCCAGCTCGCGGTGGATGGGCTCGACGGGCTCGCGGCCGGTCTTGCGGCGCGCGTACCTGTTGTGGGAGTCCATGCCCATCGGGCCCGGCCGGTAGAGGGCACCGACCGCCGAGATGTCGGCGAACTGGTCGGGTCGCATCGACCGGAGCAGCGCGCGCATCGGGCCGCCGTCGAGCTGGAAGACGCCGAGGGTGTCGCCGCGCTGGAGCAGCTGGTAGGTCGCCGGGTCTTCGAGGCCGACCTCCTCGAGGACGACCTGCTCGCCACGGTTGGCCTCGATGTTGCGGACCGCGTCGTCGAGCACCGTGAGGTTGCGCAGTCCGAGGAAGTCCATCTTGATCAGGCCGAGCGACTCGCACGTCGGGTAGTCGAACTGCGTGATCATCGCCCCGTCGGCCGGCCGCCTGAGCAGCGGGATGACGTCGATCAGCGGCTCGCTCGACATGATCACGCCCGCCGCGTGCACGCCCCACTGGCGCTTCAAGCCCTCGATGCCGATCGCGGTGTCGACCACGCGCTTCACGTCGGGGTCGGAGTCGTACAGCGACCGGAACTCGCCGCCCTCCGAGTAGCGCCTGTGCTGCGGGTCGAAGATGTCCTTGAGCGGGACGTCCTTGCCCATCACCGACGGCGGCATCGCCTTGGTGATCCGGTCGCCCATCGCGAACGGGTAGGCGAGGATGCGTGAGGAGTCCTTGACCGCCTGCTTGGCCTTGATCGTGCCGTAGGTGACGATCATCGCCACCCGGTCCTCGCCGTACTTCTCGGAGACGTAGCGGATGACCTCGCCGCGCCGGCGCTCGTCGAAGTCGATGTCGAAGTCCGGCATCGAGACGCGATCGGGGTTGAGGAACCGTTCGAACAGCAGGCCGTGCACCAAGGGATCGAGGTCGGTGATCCGCAAGGCGTAGGCGACGATCGAGCCCGCACCCGAACCGCGGCCCGGGCCGACCCGGATGCCGTTGTCCTTGGCCCAGTTGATGAAGTCGGCGACGACGAGGAAGTAGCCGCTGAAGCCCATCTGCGTGATCACGCCGAGCTCGAACTCCGCGCGCGCCCGGACCTCGTCGGAGACGCCCCCGGGGTAGCGGAAGCGGAGACCGGACTCCACCTCCTTGACCAGCCAAGAGGTCTCGTCCTCCCCCGGCGGGCATGGGAACCGCGGCATGTAGGTGCCGTTGCCCTCGGTGAACTCGACGTCGCACCGCTCGGCGATCCACAGCGTGTTGTCGCAAGCCTCGCGCAGGTCGTACTTGTCCACCCAGATCGCCCGCATCTCCTCCGCGGACTTCAGGTAGTAGCCGTCGCCGGAGAAGGCGAACCGCTGGCCCGGGCCGTCACCGGCCGGGATGTCCATCGTGCTGCCCGAGTTGATGCAGAGCAGGTGCTCCTGGGACGCCGCGTCCTCCCGCATGACGTAGTGGGAGTCGTTGGTGGCAAGCAGCGGGATCCGCAGGTCCTGCGCCAACCGGAGCAGGTCGGCGCGGACCCGTTTCTCGATGTCGAGCCCGTGGTCCATCAGCTCGAGGAAGTAGTTGTCGCGGCCCAGGATCTCCTGGAAGTCGCCGGCGACCTGCCGGGCGGCGTCGTAGTTGCCGTGGCGCAGGTGGACCTGTACCTCACCGGAGGGGCACCCGGTCGTCCCGATGATCCCGCGGGAGTGCTGCGAGAGCAGCTCGCGGTCCATCCGCGGCTGCTTGAAGTAGCCGTCGGCCCAGGCTCCGGTGGAGAGCCGGAACAGGTTGTGCATGCCCTCGGTGGACTCCGAGAGCAGCGTCATGTGGGTGTAGGCACCGCGCGCCGAGACGTCGTCGGGGCCACCGTCGTAGAGGTTGACCCCGCGCTTCTCGAACCGCGAGATGTTCGGCGTGAAGTAGGCCTCGATCCCCACGATCGGCTTCACACCGGCGTTCCTGGCCTGCCGGTAGAAGTCGTAGGCGCCGAAGACGTTGCCGTGGTCGGTCATGGCCACCGCGGGCATGCCCAGCTCCGCGGCCCGTTGGGTCAGCGCTCCGAGCCGGGCGGCACCGTCGAGCATCGAGTACTCGGTGTGGACGTGCAGGTGGACGAAGGAGTCCCCTGACCCAGAGGCGCCGGCGGCCATCGTGAGCGTCTCCTCCTCGAGCGACGGGTGGACGTGCGGCAGTGGCCGGACGCGCGTCCGAGTGCTCACTGGGGGAAGACCGTCAGACTACGCGACCTTGCTCCCGACTGTAGGAAGACCCACCGACACATCTCCCCGGCCGGGCCGGCCGGTTCAACCTCGGGACGCGACCAGCGCGGCGGCGGCCCCGGCCAACGCGAGGACGACGCCTGGGAGCACTGCGAGGCCCACCAGGAGGGCCCGCCCGCGGGGCGCGAGCGGGCGGTCCCGTGCCCAGGCGAACGTCACTGCCACCCACACCACCGCGATGCCTGCGGCCACCAGTGGAGATGCGATCACCTCGAGCTGACGGTCGCGACCGGCGTTCCGCTCGGGATCGAAGGCATCCACGAGGTTCGCCCATGATCCGGCCACGACGAGGCCGAGGATCGCGACGGGCAGCAGCAGGCCGAGGAAGAACCACTCGCCCCAGTTCCCGCCGGTGTCGGGTTCGACCGACTCGTCATCGCTCATCAGCTGGTCGCGATCCCGATCAGCAGCCCGAGGCCTCCGAGCAGCATGATGGCGAGGGCGGGCGCGAGCCAGAGCACCAGGAACCGGACCTTCTGGGAGCGCGTCATCACCCCGGGTCGGCGCAGCGTGAGCCACACCCCCGGTGCCAGCCACAGCAGACCGAGCGGGATCAGAGCGAGCGAGACCGCCGACCACCGGCTGGCCCAGTCGGTGCGGTAGACGAATCCCTCGTCGTCGACCCGCCCGTCGTAGGTCTCGCCCGGGTCTCCGTCGTAGTAGAGCGTGGCCTCGGAGGGCGGCCCGCCGTCGTCGGGCACGAAGAGGCCGTCGCACATCGCCCGTGTCGTCTCGCCGCTGCCGGAGACGATGTCGCGGCCGCAGGACTCCGCGGTGAAGGTGCCGGGATCGCCGGCCACGCCCCACGACTGGGCGATCTCGCCACGGCTGCCCAGCACGACGAGGACCAGCACGACGAGCACGATCCCCGCGAACCCGACCGCGCCCCGGCCGCTGTTGCTTCCGCTGTCCTTGCCGTCGTCGGCGGTCTCGGTGGGCTCGCGCTCGGTCACGCCCCGGAGTGTCCCCCAGGTGGAGTGACGACGTGGTCGGTTTCGGCGGGCCGGGCGCGTTCCCCGCGCCACTCCATCCGGATGTCGGGCGCACCCTCCTCGTTTCCGGAGCCGTCCGTTCGCTCGGCCTCGACCAGGCCGTGCCGTGCGTAGAAGGCCCGGGCGGGGGTGTTGGACTCGAACACCCACAGCTCGAAGCCGGCCGGGCGGTGGGCCTTCACCAGCTCGAGGAGGACGGTGCCGATGCCCTGGCCCTGGGCGTGCGGTGCGACGTACAGGTCGTCGAGCCAGCCTCCCCTGAGCTCGGCGTACCCGACCAGGTGCCCGTCGTCCTCGGCGACCCAGGCCTCCCGGTCCCCGGAGGCGAGGTCGAAGCCCGAGTAGTGCTCGACGATCTCCTCGAGCGTGTGGACCGGTGGTGGCATCTGCGGGAGGGCTGCCTGGCGCGCGGCCCAGAAGAGCTCCGCCATCCGCGGCAGGTCCGCGGAGTCCGCGACCCGGACGAGCAGGTCAGTCGCTGTCACGGATGACCTCCAAGGCGTGACGCAGGTCGTCGGGGTAGGTCGACTCGTACTCGACGTAGTCGCCTGAGTCCGGGTGCTCGAAGCCGAGCCGTACGGCGTGCAGCCACTGCCTGGTCAGCCCCAGCCGGCGTGCGAGCACCGGGTCCGCGCCGTAGGTGAGGTCCCCGCAGCAGGGGTGCTTCAGCGCGGCCATGTGCACCCGGATCTGGTGCGTGCGCCCGGTCTCGAGCCGCACCTCGAGCAGGCTCGCGAACCGGTGCGCCTCCAACGTCTCGTAGTGCGTGACGCTGGCTCGCCCGCCGTCCATCACCGCGAACTTGTAGTCCGCACCCGGGTGGCGACCGATCGGCGCGTCGACCGTCCCGCTCAACGGGTCGGGGTGGCCCTGGACGAGGGCGTGGTATGTCTTGTCGACGGTGCGGCGGCGGAACGCGTTCTTCAGGACCGAGTAGGCGTGCTCGGACTTCGCGATCACCATCACGCCCGACGTACCGACGTCGAGCCGCTGCACGATGCCCTCGCGCTCCTTGGCCCCCGACGTCGAGATCCGGAAGCCGGCCCCCGCGAGGTGGCCGACCACAGTCGGGCCGCGCCAGCCCGGGGAGGGATGGACCGCGACCCCGACCGGCTTGTCGATCACGACCAGGGAGTCGTCGTCGTGGACGATCTTGATCCCCTCGACGATCTCGGGAACCACCTCGAGCGGGTCGGTCTCGGCCGGGATCTCGACGTCCAGGACGGTGCCCGGCACCACCCGCTCGCTCTTGCCGTGGACAGCGGCGCCGTCGAGCCGGACCCGGCCGTCGGCGATCAGCTCGGCCGCGCGCGTGCGGGAGACACCGAACAGCTGGGCCATCGCGACGTCGACCCGCTGGCCGTCGAGGCTGTCGGGTACCGCGAGCGTTCGGTGCTCGACCGCGTTCACGGGGACTCCTCCGAGTCGCCCGTGGCCTCCCCCTTGCTCTCATGGTCGACGGGCTGGTCGGCGCTCTCGGGGTCCTCGCCCGGGTCGTCGTGGTGGCGGGTGCCGTCGAGGCGCACCCCGCGAAAGACCTGGACGAGGATCAAGGCAGCGCCGAGGTTGATCGCGATGTCCGCGACGTTGAAGATCGGCCAGCTCGGCAGCCGGAAGAAGTCGATCACGTGACCGCGGAACGGCCCCGGCTCCCGGAGCAGCCGGTCGGTGAGGTTGCCGGTGATGCCCGCGAGCAGCGCCCCGAGCGCGACGGACCAGAGCCGGTCCCGCAGGCGGAGGCTGTAGTAGAGGACCACGACGGTCGCGAGGATCGCGGCGCAGCTGAGCGCGACGGTGAACTCGGTCCCGAGGGAGAACGCCGCGCCCGGGTTCCGCGTCAGGTGCAGCCTCAGGAGGTCACCGACCACACGCACGTCGTCGCGGTCGGTCAGGTGCTCGACCGCGGCCCACTTCGACCACTGATCGGCGGTGTAGAGCACCATCGCCACGGCGGCGAAGACCGCCCAGCTACGGCGGCGCACCGGCGGCCGCGGGGCGTCGGGGCCGCTCTCGGGATGGTCTACCGACGTTCCTCGCGCTGCTTGCATGTCAAGCACAGTGTGGCACGGGGGAAAGCCATCAACCTCATCTTGCCGATGGGGTTGCCGCACGACTCGCAGATGCCGTAGCTGCCGTCCTCGATCCGGGCCAGGGCCCGGTCGATCTGCGCCAGCTTCTCCCGCTCGTGGTTGAGCACCGTGAGCTCGTGGTCGCGCTCGAAGCTGGTCGCGCCGAGGTCGGCCTGGTCCTGGCCGGCGCCGTCACCGGCGTCCCGGAGCAACCCGGAGAGGTCCTCCTCCTGCTCGGCCACGATCTGCGCGCTGTGCGCGCGTTGCTCGTTGAGCTCGGCGAGCACTTCGTCGAGCTCCTTCTTCGACCACTTCTCCTCGCCTTCACGGACGGCGAGGGAACCAGGCCTCGCCTTGTCGGCCGCCTTCTTCGCGACCGCCGCCGACTTCTTGGCCGCCGACGCCGTCGCTGCGGCCTTCTCGACCGGGTCCGACCCCTTCGCCGGGTCCGACCCCTTCGCCGGGACCGTCTTGGCGGCCGGTGCGGCCTTCTTCGCGGGAGCCTTCGACACGGGCGCCTTCTTCCCCGAGGTGGTGGACTTCTTGGCGGGTGCTGCCTTCTTGGCCGGTGTCGCCTTCTTGGCGGGTGCTGCCTTCTTGGCGGGTGCGGCCTTCTTGGCGGGTGCTGCCTTCTTGGCGGGTGCGGCCTTCTTGGCCGGTGTCGCCTTCTTGGCGGGCGCTGCCTTCTTCGCGGGTGTCGCCTTCTTCGCGGGTGTCGCCTTCTTGGCGGGTGTCGCCTTCTTGGCGGGTGTCGCCTTCTTGGCGGGTGTCGCCTTCTTGGCGGGTGTCGCCTTCTTGGCGGGCGCTGCCTTCTTGGCGGGCGTCGCCTTCTTGGCGGGCGTCGCCTTCTTGGCCGGTGTCGCCTTCTTGGCCGGTGTCGCCTTCTTGGCCGGTGTCGCCTTCTTGGCCGGTGTCGCCTTCTTGGCCGGTGTCGCCTTCTTGGCGGGCGCTGCCTTCTTCGCCGGC
>Ga0196958_10000106_pt1 | contig 30541 bp, 27 predicted proteins | sample S1v_10metaG_FD_148654 | JGI IMG/M metagenome (GOLD analysis project Ga0196958, IMG submission 148654) | Soil microbial communities from Anza Borrego desert, Southern California, United States - S1+v_10 | ecosystem: Environmental > Terrestrial > Soil > Desert | place: USA: California | collected... | reverse complement strand
CCGCAAGGACGGCCCGGAGAAGGAGCTGTCCATGGACTCCTGGGACGGCTACCTGGCCTCGCGGGACCGCGTCACGCGCGGCTGGGTGGACGCCCGGGTGCGCAACACCGTGGTGCTGACCGGTGACGTGCACGCGCACTACGCCGCGGACATCAAGGCCGACTGGAACGACCCGGCGTCGCGGACCGTGGGCACGGAGCTGGTGTGCACGTCGGTGACCTCCGGCGGGGACGGCAACGACACCGTGGACCAGACGCAGCTGCGCCTGAACCCGCACATCAAGCTGCACAGCCGCCGGCGCGGGTACGTGCGGACCCGGTTCTCCGCCTCGGAGGTGCGCGCGGACTTCCGGACGCTGCCGTACGTGCGGACGCCGGGGGCCGAGGCCGTGACCCTGAAGTCGTTCGTGGTGGAGGACCGCAACCCCGGCCTGAACCCGGTCTGAGCCTTCGTGGCCGAGCTGCGCGGCGACGCCGAGGAGGCGGCCAGGCTCCAGGAGGAGGGGTTGGCGCCGGCCCGGCGCGGCGGCGACCCGCGGGCGGTCGCGCTGGGGCAGGAGGGGCTGGCCGGCGCGCGGGCCCTCGCGGGCCGGCACGAGGAGGCCGCGCGGCTGCTGGGCCGGGCGACCGCGAACCGGCTGTCGGTGGGCGTGCCGCTGCCGCCCGCCCAGCGCCACGACGGCGACCGGATCACCGCCGCCGCGCGGGCGGTGATCGGCGACGAGCGGTTCGACCGGGAGTTCCGGCGGGGCCTGGCGGACCCGGCCTAGCGGACCTGGACCGTGCCGACCGGCAGCCCGGGGGTGGTGGACAGGTCCATCGGGGACGGCTTCGCGCCCGCCGCCACCAGGTGCGCGCCCAGGGCGGCGATCATCGCGCCGTTGTCCGTGCACAGCCGGGGTCGCGGCACGCGCAGCTCGATGCCCGCCTCGGCGCACCGCTCGGCCGCCAGCCCGGACAGCCGCGAGTTCGCCGCGACCCCGCCGGAGATCACCAGGGTGTCCACGCCGAGGTCCCGGCAGGCCCGGATCGCCTTCGCGGTCAGCACGTCCGCCACCGCCTCCTGGAACGACGCGGCGACGTCGGCCAGCGGGACCTCCTCGCCGGCCCGCTCGCACCGCTCGACCCACCGCGCGACCGAGGTCTTCAGCCCGGAGAAGGAGAAGTCGTACCTGGCGTCGCGCGGACCGGTCAGGCCGCGCGGGAACGCGATCGCGCACCCGTCGCCCTGCCGGGCCAGCCGGTCGATCGGCGGGCCGCCCGGGTAGGGCAGGTCGAGCAGCCGCGCGACCTTGTCGTAAGCCTCGCCCGCCGCGTCGTCCACGGTGGACCCGATCTCGGTGATCCGCTCGGCCAGCCCCTCCACCAGCAGCAGCTGCGAGTGCCCGCCGGACACCAGCAGCGCGACGCAGCGCGCGGGCAGCGGGCCGTGCTCCAGGGTGTCGGCGGCGACGTGGCCCGCCAGGTGGTTCACGCCGTAGAGCGGTTTGTCCAGCGCCGCCGCGTACGCCTTGGCCGCCGCGACGCCGACCAGCAGCGCGCCCGCCAGGCCCGGACCCGCCGTCACCGCGATGGAGTGCACGTCCGACAGCGCGATCCCGGCCCGCTCCACGGCCCGGCGCATCGTGGGCGCCATGGCCTCCAGGTGGGCCCGCGAGGCGACCTCGGGCACGACGCCGCCGAACCGGGCGTGCTCCTCGACGCTGGAGGCGACCTCGTCGGCGAGCAGCTCCAGCGCGCCGTCCGGGCCGAGCCGGACGATGCCGACGCCCGTCTCGTCGCAGGAGCTCTCGATGCCGAGGATGAGCCGGTCAGCCACGGTTCGCGGGCCTCCCCATCGTGTAAGCGTCGGCGCCCGACGGCTGGTAGTAGCGGCGGCGCAGGCCCAGGTGCTCGAAGCCGTGCGCCAGGTAGAGGGAGATCGCGCGCGCGTTGTCCGTGCGCACCTCCAGGAACACCGGCAGACCCTCCTCGTCGGCCCTCGCCAGCAGGGCCCGCAGCAGCGCCTTGCCGATCCCGCCGCCCTGCCAGTCGGTGTGCACGGCGATGGTGTGCACGCTCGACTCGAAGTCGGTGAGGGCCAGCCCGGCGTAGCCGACCAGCTCGCCGGCGGCGTACGCGCCGACGTAGCAGGTGTTCCCGGCCAGCTCGCCGCGGAACGCGTCCGGGCTCCACGGGTCGTCGCCGGGGAACACCGCGTGCTCGATCTCGGCGCACCGCTCGGCGTCCTCGTGCCGCAGCGGCGCGAGGGTGACCGCGCCGGACCTCACCTGGTCACCCGCTTGCGCGCCGCCGGCTCGACGGCGTCGGGGCGGCGCAGGTACAGGGGGGTGAGCGCGGCGGGGCGGGCGCCGGAGAGCAGCTCGTCGGCGGCCGCGGCGACCAGCGACACCGGCGACGGGTAGGTGGCGTCGACCACCGGCAGGCCGAGCACGTCGGCGTAGAGCCGGGCGCCCTCGCCGGCGGCGGACGCGACCGGGGGCAGCTTGGCGAGCACGTCGGCGGGGCGGTCCACGTGCGGGCCGTCCGTGCGCCGGCCGGCGGCGTCGTAGGCGGCCCAGTACACCTCTTTGCGGCGGGCGTCGGTGGCGACCAGCAGCGGCGCGCCGGTGCGGGCGTCGAGCGCGACGGCGTCCGGCGTGGGCACCGGGTAGACGGGCCGGTTGAGCGCCTGGCCGAGGGCGGCGGCGGTGGCCAGGCCCACCCGCAGGCCGGTGAACGGGCCGGGACCGGAGCCGACGACCACGGCGTCCAGGTCGGCCAGGGCGTGGCCGGACTCGGCGACGGCCGCCTGGAGGTGCGGTGTCAGCAGCTCGCCGTGGGCCTTGGCGTTCACCGTCACCCGCTGGGCGAGCAGGCGCGGGCCGTCCGGCGTCAGCTCCACGACACCGGCGGTGACGGCGGGGGTCGCGGTGTCCAAGGCGAGCACTAGCACAATCGTCAAGGGTAACCGGTCGGGGTGCGGCCACCCGCCCCGACTCGGCGGGGCCGCCCGCGGGCCCCGCGGCGATCCCGGCGGGCGGACCGGCGGCGACGTGGCCGGGAGCACACTGGACCTGACGTCAACGTCAAGTCGGAGGATCTGCCCGTGCGCATCGGTGAACTGGCCAGACGGGGTGGGACGACCACCAGGGCGCTCCGCCACTACGAGTCGCTGGGGCTGCTGCCCGCGCGGCGGGGCGCCAACGGGCAGCGCGAGTACGACGAGCAGGACCTGCGGCTGGTCGAGGAGATCAGGTCGCTGGCCGGCATCGGGTTCGCGCTGGAGGACACCCGGCCGTTCATCCAGTGCCTGCGCGACGGCAACACCGCGGGGGACGCCTGCCCGGCGTCGGTCGCGGTGTACCGGCGCAAGCTGGCCGAGCTGGACGAGTGCATCGCCCGGCTGGAGGCCGCCCGCGAACGGGTGCGCGCGCAACTGGACCAGGCCGAGCAGAGGAGGCGTCCGTGCAGGCGCTGACCGACGACACGTTCGAGCAGGGCACGCGCGAGGGCGCGATGCTGGTGGAGTTCACCGCGAGCTGGTGCCCGCCGTGCCGGATGATCGAACCCGTGCTCGCCGAGCTGGACCGCGAGCTGGGCGCGGTGCGGTTCGCGCAGGTCGACACCGACGCGAACCCCCGCACCACCCGCGACCTGGGGGTGCGCGGGATGCCGACGCTCCAGCTCTACCGGGACGGGGAGCTGGTCGCGCAGATCGTCGGCGCGCGGCCGAAGCACCAGCTGCTGGCGTGGCTCGAACCACACTTGTGATGCGCGCCGCGGGCCGGGCGGCCAAGGTGGGCGGGTGCTGCTGCCCGCCCTCGCGTCGCCGCCCGCGAAAACCGCCCTGCGCTTCCCCGGCCACGAGCTGACCTACCCGGAGCTGGCCGAGCGGGCGCGCGCGGTCGCGCACGGGCTGGCGGGCGCGCGCCGGGTCGCGGTGTGGGCGCGCCCGGACGTCCGGACGTGCGTGGCGGTGGTGGGCGCGCTGCTGGCCGGCGTGCCGGTGGTGCCGCTCAACCCCAAGCTCGGCGAGCGGGAGCTGGACCACGTCCTGACCGACAGCGCGCCGGACCTGGTGGTGGACGACGTGCTGCCCACCGGTCCGCCGGTGGACCTCCCGGAGCCGGGCGGCGAGGCGCCGGCGCTGGTCGTCTACACCTCGGGCACGACGGGGCCGCCCAAGGGCGTGGTGCTGCCGCGCCGGGCGCTGGCGTCGAACCTGGACGCGCTCGCGGCGGCCTGGGAGTGGACCGCGGACGACGTCGTGGTGCACGGGCTGCCGCTGTTCCACGTGCACGGGCTGGTGGTCGGGGTGCTCGGGCCGCTGCGGCGCGGCGGCGCCGCGCACCACCTCGGGGCGTTCAGCGTCGCGGCGGCGGCCGAGGCGCTGGCGGCCGGGGGCACGATGCTGTTCGGCGTGCCGACGATGTACCACCGGATCGCCGGCGCGCCCGAGCACGCCGCGGCGTTCGCCGGGGCCCGGCTGCTGGTCTCGGGCTCGGCGCCGCTGCCTGCGGCGCTGCACGAGCGGGTCGAGGCGCTGACCGGGCAGCGGGTGGTCGAGCGGTACGGCATGACCGAGACCCTGATGAACACCAGCGCGCGCGCCTCGGGCGAGCGGCGGCCCGGCACCGTCGGGCCGCCGCTGGACGGCGTCGAGGTGCGGGTGGTCGGCGAGGAGCCGGGCGAGGTCGAGGTGCGCGGGCCGAACCTGTTCCTGGAGTACCTGAACCGGCCCGACGCCACCCGCGAGGCGTTCGCCGACGGCTGGTTCCGCACCGGCGACCTGGCCGTGGTCGAGCCCGACGGGCACCTGCGGCTCGTCGGGCGGCGGGCCACCGACCTGATCAAGAGCGGCGGGTACCGGATCGGCGCGGGCGAGGTCGAGAACGCCCTGCTGGAGCACCCCGGCGTGGCCGAGGTCGCGGTGACCGGCGAGCCGGACGACGACCTCGGCGAGCGCGTCGTGGCGTGGGTGGTGGCGACGGGCGTGCCGTCCACCGGGCCGGAGCTGGCCGACCACGTGGCCCGGCTGCTGACCCCGCACAAGCGGCCGCGGGTGGTCCGCTACGTGGACTCGCTGCCGCGCAACGACCTGGGCAAGGTGCTCAAGCGGGAGCTGCGGTGAGCCCGCCGGGCCGGGCCGGTCACACCGGCAGCTCGCGCCGCGCCCACGAGCCGTGCGGTTCGAGCCGCGCCGTGCGGACGTCGTCGTCGCGCCGCTCCAGCGTGATCAGCAGGTGGTCGGCGGACAGCCGCTCGGCCACCCCCTCGCCCCACTCGACGGCCACCACCGCGTCCACCAGGTCGGTGTCCAGGTCGAGGTCGTCCAGCTCGTCCAGGCGACCGCCCAGCCGGTAGGCGTCGACGTGCACCAGCGGCACGCCCCGCCCGCCCGGCGCGGGGTCGTGGACGCGGGCGATGACGAACGTCGGCGAACTGACCCGGCCGGTCACGCCCAGCCCCGCCGCCAGCCCCCGGACCAGGGCCGTCTTGCCCGCGCCGAGCGGGCCGGCCAGCAGCAGCAGGTCGCCGCCGCGCACCAGCCCGCCCAGCCTGCGACCGAACTCCTCGGTGTCCTCCACCCGGGGGAGGGTCACGCTCGTCACCGCCACCGCCGCCTGTCCTCCGCCCGTTCGGCGGCACTGCGCCGAACCAAGCCGACCAGGTGTCCCGTCACCAGGTCGGGCTGCTCCAACATCACCATGTGGCCCGCGCCGCGGACGCGGACCAGCTCGCCGTGCGGCATCTCCTCGGCCATCCGCTCGGAGTGCGAGAACGGGGTCATCCGGTCGGCGTCCCCGCTGATCACCAGCACCTCGCTGTGCCGGAGCCCGGCCAGCGCCTTGTAGCGGTCGTGCGTGCCCAGGGTCTCCAGGAACCCGGTGAGCACCCGCACGGTCGTCCCGCCGATCATCCGGTCCATCAGGTCGACCAGCGACGCGCCGACGCGCCGGTCGCCGAACGCCAGCGCCCGGATGCCGCTCCAGGTCAGCGCGCCCGCGCGCCGCCGCGCCCACTCCACGAGGCCGGGCTGGAGGCCGGCCAGCCGGCCGACGGCCAGCGTGACCGGGTTGTACCGGGACAGCACCGACCTGGTCAGCCCCGCGCCGCCGACCGCGCCCGCCGCCGTGCCGACCAGCGCGACGCCGCGCACCCGGTCGGCGAACAGCTCGGGCCGCTGCTCGGCCAGCGCCATGATCGTCATGCCGCCCATCGAGTGCCCGACCAGCACCAGCGGGCCGGTCGGCACGACCGCCCGCAGCACCGAGTCCAGGTCGTGCGCCAGCTGCTCGATGGTGCACGTCCCGGTGGTCGACCACCCGGACCGGCCGTGGCCGCGCTGGTCGTAGAGCACCTGCCGGACCCGCGGCCCGGTCAGCTCCGCCAGGTCGCGGCGCTGGAAGTGCCAGCAGCGGCGGTCCAGCGCGAAGCCGTGCACCAGGACCGCGGTGATCTCCGGCTCGCCGCCGTCGACCGGGTCGACCTCCTCGACCGACAGCGGCGTCCCGTCGTCGGCGGCGACGGTCGACTCGCGGGTGGGCGTGAGCCGCCCGAGCGGCTCGTCCGCCCGCGGGTCGTCGGCGCGCCGGTCGGCGGAGACCCGCTTGTGGTTGGCCGCGACGCCGACCGCGACGCCGGTCACCGCCGCGCCGAGGATGCCGCCCGCCCAGCCGGCGGCCTTCCACAGCGAGTTCACCGGTACACCCGGGCGACGCGCGGCCGGTACATGCCGGTGACGATCTCGTAGTCGATGGTCCCGGTGGCCTCGGCCCACTCGCGGGCGGTCGGCTCGCCGGCGGTCCCGGCGCCGAACAGCACCACCTCGGCGCCCTCGGCCACGGCGTCGTCACCGCAGTCCACGACGACCTGGTCCATGCAGACCCGGCCGACCACGGGCCGCCGGCGACCGGCCAGCCACACGTCCATCCGGTGGGACAGGGAGCGCGGCACGCCGTCGGCGTACCCGACGGGCACCAGGGCCAGCGTCGTGTCGCGCTCGGCGGTCCAGCCCAGGCCGTAGGACACCGACTCGCCGGCCGGGATGCGCTTGGTCAGGGCGACCGACGAGCGGAACGCCATCGCCGGCCGCAGGTCGAACGCCTCGGGCACCGGGTTCAGCCCGTAGGCCGCGATCCCCGGCCGGACCAGGTCGAAGTGCAGGTCGGGGCGGGTGAGCAGGGCGGCCGAGTTGGCGAGGTGCCGGATCGGCTCCAGCCCGGCGGCCAGCGCCTCGCGGTAGGCGTCGTCGAACCGCTCGGCCTGGGCGTCGGTGGCCGGGTGCCCGGCCTCGTCGGCGCAGGCCAGGTGCGACCACACGGCGTGCACCCGGACCTCGGGGGTCGCGGCGGCCTTGCCGACGAGGGCGGGCCACTCGTCGGGCGGGCAGCCGTTGCGGGACAGCCCGGTGTCGACCTTGAGGTGGACCCGCGCCTCCCGGCCCACCGCGCGGGCGGCCCCGGCGACCTCGACCAGCTGCCGCTGCGACGAGACCGACAGGTCGACGCCGGCGGCCACCCCGGGCGCGTAGTCCGTGCCCGCCGGGTCCAGCCAGGCCAGCACCGGGGCGCTGATCCCGGCCGCGCGCAGGGCCAGGGCCTCCGCCAGCGAGCAGGACCCGAGCCAGGTGGCCCCGGCTTCCAGCGCCGCCCTGGCCACCTCCACCGCCCCGTGCCCGTACCCGTCCGCCTTGACCACGACCATGGTCTCGGCGCGCGGGGCGAGCCCGGCGAGCAGTGCGACGTTGTGCCGGACGTTGTCGAGGTCGATCACGATTTCAGCACGGGGAGCAGCCATAACACCGTTCATGGTGACACAGCGCCCGTGCCCGGCCCGTCGGCAGCCCGGGTGTCGCCACCACCCGACCGGCTGTTCCCGCGCCCTGCCCCCGGTCGTCCCCCGGGTCCGTGCCGCGGCTGCGTTCGGCAAGCCGATGCCGCACCCCGTGCGCACGCCCCGGACGCCGTCCGCCGGCAGCTCCGGTCACCGGCGCGCTCACCGCCGGTGACCGGGGGCCGTCAGCGGGGCGAGGGCAGTCCGGCGCGCACGGCGCGGATCGCGTCGGGCACGGCCGCCAGCAGGGACGTCGCCGGGATGGGCGCGCCGGCCGCGGCCAGCTCCGCCGCCAGCACGTGCACCCGGGCCGCGCAGCCGGCCGCCCGCAGGGGGTCCAGGCCGGCCGCCAGCAGGGCGCCGATCAGGCCGGACAGGACGTCGCCGGAGCCCGCCGTCGCGGCCCAGGAGGACCCCGCCCGGTTGACCAGGGTGCGCCCGTCCGGGCCGGCGACGACCGTGGCGTGGCCCTTGAGCAGCACCACCGCGCCGAACTTCTCCGCCGCGCGCCGCGCCGCCGCCACGCGGTCGTCGCCCACCTCGCCGGCCAGCCGCTCGTACTCGCGGTCGTGCGGGGTGAGCACCAGCGGGGTGTCCGGGTCGCGGGCGTCCCACAGGTCCGGGTTGTTCGCCAGCAGGGTGGTGGCGTCGGCGTCCGCGCAGACCGGCACGCCGGCCTCCAGGACGGTGCGCAGGACGCCCTCGGCCCCCGGGCCGGTGCCCAGGCCGGGGCCCACCACCCACGCCTGCACGCGGCCCGCGTCGGTGATGGAGCCGGTGCAGATCGCCTCCGGCCAGCGGGACCGCACGTCCTCCGCCGCCGCGCCCGCGTAGCGGACCATGCCGGAGGTCGCCAGCAGGGCCGCGCCGGTCGCCAGGACGGCCGCGCCCGGGTAGGTGGCGGAGCCGGCGGCGACCCCGGTCACGCCCTGGGTGTACTTGTCGTCGGCCGGCCCCGGCACCGGCCAGGCCGCGCCGACGTCGGGCGCCTCCAGCTCCACCAGGTCGGGCTCGCCCAGCTCCGGGCCGAGGCCGAGGTCCACCAGCCGCACGTCGCCGCAGTCCGCCAGCGCGTGGACGGGCTTGAGGCAGCCGAAGGTCACCGTCACGGCCGCCCGCACCGCCGGGCCGCGGACGGCGCCCGTGTCCGGGTCGACGCCGCTGGGCGAGTCGACGGCCAGGACCGGCGCGTCGAGGTGGGCCACGTGCTCGGCCGCCGCCGGCCGCAGCGGGCCCCGGCCGGACAGCCCCACGATGCCGTCGACCACCAGGTCGACACCGGTCAGCCGGTCCACCACCCGACCGCCCGCCCGCCGGAACGCCGCCAGGCCCTCCGCGTGCGCGCGGGGCGGGTCGAGCAGGACCGCCGAGACCGCGACCCCGCGCCGGCGCAGGTGGTAGCCGGCCCAGAGGGCGTCACCGCCGTTGTTGCCCGCGCCCACCAGCAGGCCGACCCGGCGGCGGCCGGCCAGCACCTCCAGCGCCACCGCCGCCACGCCGAACGCCGCCCGCCGCATCAGCGACCCGGCGGGCGCCCGCGCCATGACCCGCTCCTCGGCCGCCCTCACCCGCGCAGTGGTCCACAGTCCCCGCATGGCAGGACAGCCTGCCCGGCCCGGCCCGGCAGCCGGCAGCCGGGTGGCCGCTACTCCACCGTCACGGACTTGGCCAGGTTGCGCGGCTTGTCCACGTCGTAGCCGCGGCTGCGGGCGATCTCGGCCGCCAGCACCTGCAGCGGCACCGTGGAGATCAGCGGCTGCAGGAGCGTGGGCACGGCCGGGACCTCGATCAGGTGGTCGGCGAACGGCCGGACCGTCTCGTCGCCCTCCTCCGCGATCACGATGGTCCGCGCGCCGCGGGCCTGGATCTCGCTGATGTTCGACACCAGCTTCGAGTGCAGCACCGCCCGGCCCTTCGGCGACGGCATCACCACCACCACCGGCAGGCCCTCCTCGATCAGGGCGATCGGCCCGTGCTTCAGCTCGCCCGCCGCGAAGCCCTCGGCGTGCATGTAGGCCAGCTCCTTCAGCTTCAGCGCGCCCTCCAGCGCCACCGGGTAGCCGACGTGCCTGCCGAGGAACAGCACGGCCTTCGAGTCGGCCAGCTCCCGGCCCAGCGCCCGCACCTGCTCGACCGTGCCCAGCACCCGCTGCACCGCCTTCGGCATGGCCTCCAGCTCGTGGAACTCGCGGGCCACCTCGTCGGGGTACTTGGTGCCGCGCGCCTGCGCCACCGCCAGGCCCACCAGGTAGTTGGCCGCGATCTGCGCCAGGAACGCCTTGGTCGACGCGACGCCGATCTCCGGGCCGGCGTGCGTGTACAGGACGGCGTCGGACTCGCGCGGGATCTGCGCGCCGTTGGTGTTGCACACCGCCAGCACGCGGGCCTTCTGGGCGCGCGCGTGCCGCACGGCCTCCAGCGTGTCGGCGGTCTCGCCGGACTGCGACACGGCCACCACCAGCGTGTCCCGGTCGAGCACCGGGTCGCGGTAGCGGAACTCGGAGGCCAGCTCCACCTCCACCGGCAGGCGGGTCCAGTGCTCGATCGCGTACTTCGCCACCAGGCCCGAGTGGTAGGCCGAGCCGCACGCCACCACGAACACCTTGTCCACGTCCCGCAGGTCCTGGTCGGACAGGCGCTGCTCGTCCAGCACGACCCGGCCGTCGCGGAAGTGGCCGCGCAGGGTGTTGGCCAGCGCGTCGGGCTGCTCCTCGATCTCCTTGAGCATGAAGTACTCGTGGCCGCCCTTCTCGGCGGCCGACAGGTCCCAGTTCACCGTGAACGGCTTGGCGTCGGCGGGCTCGCCCGCGAAGTCGGTCACCGCGTAGCCGGACCGGTCGATCACCACGACCTGGTCCTGGCCCAGCTCGACGGCCTCGCGGGTGTGCTCGATGAACGCGGACACGTCCGACGCCACGAAGGTCTCGCCCTCGCCGACGCCCACCACCAGCGGGGAGGACCGGCGGGCGGCGACCACGACGTCCGGGTGGTCGGCGTGCGTCACGACGAGGGTGAACGCGCCCTCCAGCCGGCGGGCGACGGCCCGGACGCTGGCGGCCAGGTCGCCCGCGGTGCCGCCCTCGGCGTGGGCGCGGGCGACCAGGTGCGCGGCGGTCTCGCTGTCGGTGTCGCTGGTCATCTCGACGCCGAGCGCTTCCAGCTCGGCGCGCAGCGCGGCGAAGTTCTCGATGATCCCGTTGTGCACGACGGCGACCCGGCCGGTCGCGTCGCGGTGCGGGTGGGAGTTGCGGTCGACGGGCGCGCCGTGGGTGGCCCAGCGGGTGTGGCCCATGCCCGCGGTGCCCGCGAACCCCTCCCGGCCGACCTCGTCGAGGCGGTCCTCCAGGTTGGTCAGCCGCCCCGCCTTGCGCTCGACGGCGAGGCCGCCGGCGCCGTCGAGCACGGCGACCCCGGCCGAGTCGTAGCCCCGGTACTCCAGCCGCCGCAGCCCGTCGAGCACGACGTCCAGCGCCGGGCGATGGCCCACGTATCCCACGATTCCACACACACCGCACAGGGTAACCAGACCAGCGCCGCCGCCCCCACAGCCCACCGGCCGGCGTTTTCCCAGGTCACCGACACAAGTGGTGTAGACCAATCCAGGCGTGCGGCCCGACCCCGCGATCGACTACCGTTCACGCGGTGAGCGGCTACTCGGCGAAGCAGGTGCTCGACCAGCTCGGCAGGCCCGGCGGGCACCCGGTGCTGCGCGGCGACCTGGCCCTGGTCGGGCTGCCCGGCCTGGTCTACACCCCGGAGTCGGGCCTCGGGCTGCCCGCGGTGGCGTTCGGGCACGGCTGGTTGCAGCCGGTCGACCGGTACCGGGCGCTGCTGCGGCACCTCGCGTCGTGGGGGATCGTCGCCGCCGCGCCGGGCACCCAGCGCGGGCCGCTGATGTCGTCCCGGATGCTCGCGGGCAACCTCCGGACCACGCTGGACGTGTGCACGGGCGTGCGGCTCGGCGAGGGCGCGATCAGCGTCGACCCGGAGCGGCTCGCGGTCGCCGGGCACTCGATGGGCGGCGGCTCGGCGGTGCTCGCGGCGGCCGACGACGAGCGGGTGCGGGCCGTGGTGACCCTGGCCGCGTCCGAGACCCGGCCGTCGGCGCTGGACGCCGCGCGGCGGGTCGGCGTGCCGGGGCTGCACCTGGCGGCGGGCCGGGACCGGATCGCGCCGCCGGCCGGCCACGCGGAGGCGATCGCGCAGGCGTGGCTGGGTCCGGTGCAGTTGCGGGTGCTGCCCAGGACCAGCCACCTGGGGTTCGCCGAGGGGCGGCACTGGAGCGAGCTGCTGCTCGACGGCAAGGGCGAGCGGGGCGCGCAGAAGCTGGCCCGCGCGATGGTGACGGCTTTCCTGCTGCGGGTGCTCAAGGGCGAGCGGCAGTGGGACGTCCTGCTGGAGCACGACGTGAAGGGCACCGAGCTGCTCTACCGCCGCGGGGCCCTGGCCGCCCGCTGATCCCCGGCCCCGGCCCGGGTTCGGGCCGGGGATCAGCGGCGGGTCAGGTCAGCCAGCTCTGGCCGCCGAAGTCGTCGTCGTCCTCCACCGGGGCCGGCCGGCGCGGAGCCGGGCGGGCCGGGGGCGGGGTGACCGGGGGCGGGGTGGCGGGCCGGCCGGCGCCCGGCGGGGTGGCCGGGTCGGCCGTCCGGGCCGGAGCCGGGGCGGCGGGGGCCGTCGGTCGGCCGGCGGCGGGAGCCGCGCCGGTGGTCCAACCGGAACCGGGAGGCGAGGTGGCCGGGCCGGCGGTCCAACCGGAACCGGGGGGCGGGGTGGCCGGGCCGGTGGCCCAGCCGGAGCCGGGGGGCGAGGTGGCCGGGCCGGCGGTCCAGCCCGTGCCGGGGGCCGCGGTCTCGTAGGTCGGCTCGTCGTCCTCCGCGCCGAAGCGGAACTCGCCGCCCTTCTTCGCCGTCGCCGCCGCGGTGCCCCAGCCGCCGGCCGCCTTCTGGCGCTTGCCCGCCTCCTGGATGCGCTCGATCGTCTTCTGCGCCGCGGCGGCCTGCTTGTCCAGGCTCTCGCCCGCCTTGTCGCGCGCCTCGCGGGAACGGCGCTCGCGCAGCTCGCGGCGGTCGGAGTGCTCGCGGGAGATCTGGTCCAGGCGGTTCTTCGCCGCCGCCAGCCGGTCGGACGCGGCGCTCATCGGCCCTCCTCGCCCAGCACGCCCTGCACGCGGCTGAGGCTCACGTCGTCGTCGAACAGCGAACCGGTGGTGCGCCACTGGCCGGGGCTGCGCTCGGTGTCGCCGCCCTGCTGCTGGCCGCCGCCCGCCATGCCGCCGCCCATCGGCATCCCGCCGCCCATCATGCCCCCGCTCATCGCGGAACCGGACGGCTGGCCGTGCGCGTCCGCCATGGACGGCAGCGTGGCCGAACCCGCCTGGCCCGCCGTGGAGGCGTTGGTGTCGGCCGAGAGGCCCTGGTCGGCGCTGTTCGGGCTGCTCCACGTGCTGTCCGAACCGGACGGGCTGCCGCCCAGCACCGAGTCGGCGCCGTCGAAGCCGCCCGGGCCGCCGAACACCGACGCGCCGGACGCCCTGGTGGTGCCGCCCGAGTCGGAGGCCGCCGCCGGGGCGAAGCCCTGGTCGGCCTGGCCGCCGAAGTGCTGGGCCGCGAACTGCTGGCCACCGAACTGCTGGCCGCCGGGCTGCGCCGACACGGGCTGGAACTGCGCGGGCTCGGCGTTGCCGGGCGCGAAGCCACCGCCGGGCTCGCCCGCCGCGGGCGCGACGCCGCCGGCGACCGCCGCGCCACCGGACTCACCCGTGGCGGCCGCGAAGCCGGCGGGCTCGGTCGCGCCGGGGGCGAAGCCCGGGTCGGGCGCGGGCTGCGCGCCGGAGACCGGGTCGGGCCGCGCGCCGAAGACCGCGTCGGCCTGCACCGCGCCGAAGGCCGGTTCGGGCCGGCCGATCAGCGGCTCCCCCTCCTCCGGCATCGTCGTCACCGGGTCGTCGAGGCCGATCGGCGCGTCGGCCTCGGCCGGCAGCGGCACCACGCCGTCCATGCCCGGGATCGACGGCGCGTCCCCGTCCGCCTCGTCCTGGCCGAACTCGACCCCGTACTGCTCCGGGGCGCCGTCGCCGTCGTCCACGGTCAGGTTGATCTCACCGGTCAGCGGGTCGACCTCGGCGGTGATCGACAGGCCGTCCACCTCGATCAGGGCCTTGCCGTCGGCGCCCGCCTCCACCGGGACGGCCCCGTCGGCGGGCCCGCCCGAGCCGACCGCCGCACCGGGGGCGCCGGGCGTGCCGGGGGTCATCGGGGCGCCCGGCGTCGCCGCCGTCGCGCCCGCCAGGGCCGTCGCCAGGGCCGCGCCGCCGTTCTGCCCGGTCAGCGCCTTGAGCGCGTCCGGGTTGCCGCTGAAGTCGACGTCGTAGGTCTTCGGCTCGCTGGTCGGCGTGTCGACCGTGATCAGCACGTGGCCGTTCTCGTCCGGCTCGGTGACCTTGATCTCGTTGTCGCCGCTCCTGATGGTGACGGTCTCGGGCTCCTCCTCGCCCTTCAGCCCGTCGGGCTTGCCGTCGCCGTCGAGGTCGTCCGGCTTCCCGTCGCCGTCGAGGTCGTCGGGCTTGCCGTCGCCGTCGGTGTCGCCGGGGATCTTGATGTCGTCCGGCTTGCCGTCGCCGTCCTTGTCCAGCGGGTTCTCCGGCTTCGGCATCTCCGGGACGGACGGGGTGCCGCCACCGCCGCCGGTGCCGCCGCCGGTCCCACCGCCGGTGCCCGTGCCGCCACCGCCGCCCCTGTCGTCGCCCTTGCCGTCGTCACCCTTGCCGTCGTCGCCCCTGCCGTCGTCACCGGGGTTGTCGGCGGGCGCGGGGAACGGGTTCTCGAACCCGGCCATGTAGGACGCGAGGGTCTCCCACTTCGCGTCCACGGCGGTCCTGGTGTCCTCGCAGCAGCTCTTGAACTGCTCGTACAGGCCCCAGAACTCGACGTTGAACGAGCCCTGGATCCACCGCTTGCACTGGTTGATCGCGTAATCGCGGTTCTCGTCGTTCAGCTGGCAGTCGTCGTCGTTGAGCCGGTCGGCGATGTTGCTGCCCGGCACCACCGAGTCGACCCAGCCCGCGATCTCCCGCACCCGGTCCTTGGAGTAGTCGCCCTCGCCGCGCGCGAACGAGACGACCTTCTCCGCCATGTAGGTGTCGGCCTTGGCGATCTGCTCCCGGTACATCTCCAGGACCTCGTCGGCCTTGCCCTTGCACAGCTGGTACACGCCCGACACGGCGGTGCGGGTCAGGTCGGCGGCGCCGTTCAGGCCGTCGCCCAGCTCGGTGATCTTGGGGACGATCTGGTCGCTGTAGTGCTCATAGGACTTGGTGGCGGCCTTGCCCTCCCACTCGCCGTAGAGGGCCTTGAGCTGCCCGTCGACGTCCGACTTCAGCTCGTCGACCTTCGACTTGGCGGTGCTGAACTCGTCCGCCTCCTGCAGCAGCTTGCGGAAGGCGATGCCGCGCTGCTCGTCGTAGGGCTTCTGGATGTGGTTGGCGAAGTCCAGGTTCGAGGTGTTGCCGAGGCAGTCGCCGGGCCGGTTGTTCCAGATCGGCAGGAACTTCTCGAAGACCTTCAGGCCCGCCTTGCCCGCGTCGAGCAGCTCGTCGGAGGTCGCGGTGCCCGAGCCGGACGCGGTCGGCGGCTGCTTGCCGTCCAGCGACGTCCGGCCCTGCTCGACGGCCTTGGTCTGCTCACGGCTGTTGTAGCCCCTGGTGTCGCTCTCCGCCTTGGCCTCGTCCAGCCGGTCCTGGAGGTTGTCGCCGCGGCCGGCGTGGTCGCCCCAGTTCCAGAAGCTGGAGGTGTCGTAGCGGTCCTTGTACTCGTCGGCGCCGTCCGGGATGTCCCACGGCGGGGTCGCGGAGACGTAGGCGTGCATCAGCTCCGCCTTCTTCTCCTCCGACACGTTCGGGTCGTCGAGGACCGCCTGCACGTCCTGCCAGCTCGGGTTGGCCATCAGTACTGGCTCCCCACGTTGCTCGCGTTCGCGGACTCGACGTCACCGTAGGTCGCCGCGCCGGAGGCGATCTTCCCGGCGAAGCCGCCGAGGGCGCCGGACATGTTCGCGATGCCCTTGCCGAAGTTCTCGACCCCGGTCTTGTACTTCGCGAAGTGCTGTTTGTGCGCTTCCCCGAAATCCCGGTCGACGGTTTCGGTCCGACCGACCTCGCGCAAGTCGTCCGCGGTGTCCTTCGCAGCGTCGGAAATGGCCTTCGAGGCTTTTTGCATGGCCTCTGTGCTGGTGTTGTACCCCGCCACGGCGCTCCGCTCCCCTCCGTGGCGCGACGGCCACGACCCTCAACCCGGACTCGCCCGTACGACGCCGCGCTCCGGTGCCCGGTTCCCATCGTGGCAGGCGGCGCCGGCCGCCGTGCGGCATTTCCGGACAGTTCCTTGCAGGTGTGAACGCCGACTCGCCGAAGTCAGGCCGGCGGCGGGGGTTGACCCGGTCCCGGCGGCCGGGGGTGGCCCTGCGGGGGCACCCGGGGCGGCCACCCCGGGCCCGGGTTCGGCAGCCCCTGGCCCGGGTGGCCGGACCCCTGGTGGGGCAGGCCCTGCACGGCGGGGCCGGGCCCGCCGTGCGCCGACGGGCCCGGACCGGGCGGCCCGTACCCCGGCGCGCCCTGGCCGGGCGGCGGCCCGTACCCCGGCCAAGGGCCCCGGGGACCGGGCGGCCCGTAGGGGTGCGGCGGCCGGGCGGCGCGGCCCTTGCTCCTCTTGACCAGCACCACGACCACCACCACCAGGGCGATGACGACCAGCACGATCCCCGCGAGCGGGATGAACCCGACACCCACAGCGCCACCCCCGACCGGTCGGCTCAACCCACCGAGGAAACCACACCCGCGAGCCGGCGCGCGGCGGACTCGGCGAGTTCGTGCGTCGGCGCCTCCACCATCACGCGGACCAGCTGCTCGGTGCCCGACGGCCGCAGCAGGACCCGCCCGGTGTCGCCCAGCTCCTCGGTCACGGCGGCCACGGCCTCGCTCACCGCCGCGTCGCGCGCCACCGCCGCCTTGTCCCCCACCACCACGTTGATCAGCACCTGCGGCAGCCGCCGCATCACGCCCGCCAGCTCGGCCAGCGACCTGCCGGTCTCCGCCATCCGGGACATCAGCCGCAGCGCGGTGAGCAGGCCGTCGCCGGTGGTGGCGTGCGCGGGCAGCACCACGTGCCCGGACTGCTCGCCGCCCAGCGCGAACCCGCCCGCGTGCAGCTCCTCCAGCACGTACCGGTCGCCGACGGCCGTCGTGCGCAGCGTCACGCCGTGCTCGCGCATCGCCAGGTGCAGGCCCAGGTTGCTCATCACGGTGGCGACCAGGGTGTCGTCGGTCAGCTCGCCGGCCTCCTTCATCGCCAGCGCGATGACGGCCATGATCTGGTCGCCGTCCACCTCGTTGCCGTCCGCGTCGACGGCCAGGCAGCGGTCGGCGTCGCCGTCGTGCGCGATGCCCAGGTCGGCCCCGTGCTCCAGCACCGCCGCCCGGACCAGCTCCAGGTGGGTGGAGCCGCAGCCGTCGTTGATGTTCAGGCCGTCGGGCACGGCGTGGATCCCGATCACCTCGGCGCCCGCGCGGCGGTAGGCGTCCGGCGCGGCCACCGACGCGGCGCCGTTCGCGCAGTCCACGACCACCTTCACGCCGTCCAGCCGGTGCGGCGTCACCTTCAGCAGGTGCTGCACGTACTGGCCCTCGGCGTCCTCGACGTCGCGCACCCGGCCGATGCCCGCGCCGGTCGGGCGGTGGTGCGGCTCGCCCATCTTGCGCTCGATCTCGTCCTCGACGGCGTCCGGCAGCTTGTGGCCGCCCGCGCCGAACAGCTTCACGCCGTTGTCGGGCATCGGGTTGTGCGACGCGGAGATCATCACGCCCATGTCCGCGCCCAGCGCCGCCACCAGGTGCGCCACCGCGGGGGTCGGCAGGACGCCCGCCCGCAGCACGTCCGCGCCGGACGCGGTCAGCCCGGCGACCACGGCGGCCTCCAGCATCTCGCCGCTGGCGCGCGGGTCGCGGCCCACCACGGCCACCGGCCGGTGCGAGCGGTCGTGCTCGGCCAGCACGCGCGCGGCCGACGCGGCCACCGAGAGCGCGAGCTCCGGGGTCAGGTCGGCGTTCGCCAGACCGCGTACACCGTCAGTGCCGAACAGCCGAGCCATGATCGCCGTGACCTCCGTGGTGGACCGCAAAGACCGGGTGCAAAGCACTGCGGGAGCAGCAGTTCGACGTGAACTGACTGCTCCCGCAGGTAGAACTGGGGAAACGCGACCGCGAGGTCAGCGCTTGCTGTACTGGGGCGCCTTGCGCGCCTTCTTCAGGCCGTACTTCTTCCGCTCCTTGACCCGGGGGTCGCGGGTGAGGAAGCCGGCCTTCTTCAGCACCGGGCGGTCCTCGGAGTCCACGGCGATCAGCGCGCGGGCGATGGCCAGGCGCAGCGCGCCGGCCTGGCCGGTGGTGCCGCCGCCGCGCAGGTTCGCCACGACGTCGAAGGTCTCCGGCTTCTCCGTCGTCACCAGGGGCTCGCGGATGAGCTGCTGGTGCACCTTGTTCGGGAAGTACGCCTCCAGCGACTTCCCGTTCAGGGTGAACTTGCCGGTGCCGGGCAGCAGGCGCACCCGGACGATGGCCTCCTTGCGGCGGCCGACGGTCTGCGCCAGGTGGTGCGCGCCCGCGCTGAGCACGGGGCGGGCCACGGGCGCCGGGGCGGGCTCGCCGGCCTCGTCGTCGGCGACCTCGGAGGTCCCGGCCTCGACGGCGTCGGACTCGACGGCCTCGGCCTCGACCGCGTCGGTCTCGACCGCGTCGAACTCGGCCTCAGGGGTGGTCACGGCGTTTTCCTCGGTGTTCGGCTCGGTCACTGGGCGACCTTCTTGATCTCGAACGGCTGCGGCTGCTGCGCCGCGTGCGGGTGGGTCGGGCCCGTGTAGACCTTGAGCTTGCCGGCGATCACGCGGCCGAGGCGGTTCTTGGGCAGCATGCCCTTGATGGCCTTCTCGACCAGCCGGTCGGCCCGGGTGTCGAGCACCTCGCCGAACGACCTCTGGCGCAGACCGCCGGGGTGGCCGGAGTGCCGGTACACGAACTCCTGGTCGCGCTTCTTGCCGGTCAGCGCCACCTTGTCCGCGTTGATGATGACGACGAAGTCGCCGGTGTCAACGTGGGGGGCGTAAGTCGGCTTGTGCTTGCCGCGCAGCAGCGTCGCGGCCTGGGTGGCGAGCCGACCGAGCACCACGTCCTGGGCGTCGATCACGTGCCAGGCTCGGGTCACCTCGCCGGGCTTCGGGCTGTACGTGCGCACGGGTCTACCTCGTCGTCACTTGCGTCTGGGGTCATTGCGGCGGCTGCTCAGGCCAGACACCCCAGGTGGGCAGGTGGACCAGAACACGGGGCACGCAAGGGCGCACCGGGTACCGCACAACAACGTAGGAAGATACCGGTTGGGTCATGGCCTGGTCAAAACGGCCCCCGCCAACCGCGTCGGGGACCGCCGGGAGGGGCGGTCCCGCGCCCGCCGGGCCGGCGCGCCGCGACGGGCGGCGCCGGGCGACGGCGGACACCGGCCGGACCGGCGCTGACCGGCGCGGGACCGGCCGGACCGGCCCCGGCCGGGAGCGCGCCCCGGTGGCGGGACACGTGCGCGGGCCCCGGCAGCCGGCGACGGCTCCGGGGCCCGCGGGGGTCACGCGGTGACGCGGTTCACCAACGAGCGGTGTTCCGCTGCTCCGCGGCGCTGTAGGCGTCGTTCGCCGAGGCGACGGCGGTGCCGATCGCGGCGAGGACCTGCTGGAGGTCGGCGGCGGAGGTGTCCCACTTGGCCTGGACCTCCTGGTAGGCGCCGGAGGTGGAGCCTTCCCACTGCGCGATGACGGGCGCGATGCGGGACTTGAGCTGGTCCAGCTCCTCCTGCACCTTGGCGGCCTGGCCGCTGATGTCGGTGGCGGCGGAACCGAGGGCGCCGAAGTCGATCTTGATCTCGTCGTTCATTTTCTCCCCTTGGAGGTCAATTCAGGAAATGCAGAGGTAAAGGCTCGACTACCGTGGGACGGGCGCGGAGAAAACGCCGTCACGCGCCACCGAGGCGACCCATGATGGTCGACATCTCGGAGGACTGCTCCTCTTCCTGCTGCACGTAGGTCTGCACCGTGCCGGTGATCTGCTCGGCGATGCCGACCAGCGCCTCCTGGAGCTTGGCGGCGTCGTCGTTGAAGCGGTTCATCAGGTTGGTGAACGCGTCCGCCGCGGAACCCTTCCAGGCCGGGGCGAGGCCGTCGATGGTGTTCCGCAGGTTGTTCAGGATGCCCTGGACGTTGCCGTTGGTGTCCATGATGTCCTTGGCAGCGTTCTGGAGCGCCGGAACACCGGTTGCGTAACCAGTCATTGGGTGTGACCCCCTAGGTCTGCGAGATCAGGTCCGCACGTCCCTCTCGGTTCGTACGCCTCTTCCGACGCAGACCCTGCCACGCCCGGTTCCGCGCTGTCGCGGCTTCTTCCCAAGTAGTTGCGCTAGTAAACGCAACCCGGCGCCGGCTCGGGTCAGTAGAGGATTCGCGCTTGCGAAAAGTCCTCGTCATCATCCCTGTTCGGCGGGAGCCGGCCGCTCGGTCCGGCGACCGCGCGGGAACCGGACGGCGGGGGCGGGGGCGCCGAATTCGCGTCCCCCTCCGTTCGCTTCTGCGATTCCGGCGGCGCGAGGAGTTCCTCCGCCGACGGCAACCGGTCCACCGGCAGCCCGCGGCGCTCCCGGAAACCGGTGGCGACCCGCCGGACGTCGCCGGAGGTGGGCTCGTGCCGGGCGGCCTCCACCCGGCCGCTCCCGGCCCGCTCGGCCGCCTCCCGGTTGCGGGCGCGCTGCGCGGCGGTCACCGCGTCCGCCGCGGCGGCGGCCCGGCGCCCCCTGGTCACGGCGGCGTCGAGGTCGGAGCGGAACCGGGCGAAGGCTTCCGGGATGCCGGTCATGGCTGTCCTGTCCCCGCGCGCCTGTCCCCGCACGCGCGGTCGTTCGTCGGGTGGTCTTTCAGTTGGTCACCGTCAGCGTGCGCACCACCTGCTCGCACGCCGGGCGGAGCCGGTCCTGCCCGTCGGGCGGGGCCTGGCAGCCCACGCTGACCTGGGCGTCGCCCTGGAACAGCACGAACCAGTCGACGGCGGCCGACTCCACCTGCTCCCGGTAGTAGACGACATCCTTGCCGCCGAAGCGCGCGTAGGCGTCGAAACCGGACAGGTTCCGGCCCCCGTCGTACCTGGCGCGCAGTTCGGCGACGGCCCGCTCGCGGTCGGCCGTCGAGTCGTAGACCAGCTTCTGCTCGGTCACCGCGATGGCCTCCCGCCCGTCGCCGCCGTCCTCGGGCTTGAGCAGCACCTTGCGGGTCTCGGCGTCGCCACCGACCTGCACCCAGCCGAGCGGCGCGGAGAAGCTGTAGTCGTACTGGGCGATCGTCTTGCCGAGCACGCCGCCCGAGGAGGGGGCGGCCGGCGTCGTGGAGGCGGGGCCCGCGCCGCCGCTGTGCTCGACCAGGACGTACAGCAGCGCCCCGGAGAGCAGGAGGAGCACGAGGACCACCAGGCCGGCCACCAGCGGCGCGCGGCTGCCCGCCCGCGGTGGCGGCGGTGGCGGCGGGAAGTAGGCGGGCTGGGGGAAGTTCGGGGGCGGCGCGGGGTTCGCCGTGATGCGGCGGGTGAGCTTGCGGGTGGACTCCTCGGTGAGCTTGCGGGTCGCGTCGACCTGGTCGGGCAGCGGCCCGGTGCGCATCGGGTCGGTGGCGACCGCGCGCAGCGCGCCCCGCGCCACCACGGTCTCCGGCTGGTCGATGCTGGTGGGCACCACGCCGGTCTGCTCCAGCACCAGCCGGGCGACCAGCGGTATCCGGCTGGAGCCGCCGACCAGGAACACGCCGGCCAGCCCGCGCGGGTCCAGGCCCGCGTCCCGCACGGCCGTCGCGAGCAGCGCCGCCGCCCGGTTCAGCGGCGCGGCGACCAGGCCCTCCAGGTCGGTCCGGGTCACGTGCGCGTCGGGGAACGGCGGCGGCATCGGCACGTCGGTGTAGGCGTGCCGGGACAGCGTCTCCTTCGCGCCCCGCACGTCCTGCCGCAGCACGCGCCGCTTGCGCCGGTCGGCCAGCCCGCGGCCCTCCACCAGCTGCCGCCAGGTCTCCGGGTCGCCCGGCGAGACCAGCGAGCCGACGTGCTCCAGCAGCGCCTGGTCGACGTCCGCGCCGCCGAACGTCGGGTCGCCCTTGGCCGCCAGCACCCGGAACCCGCCGCCCCGCCGGGCCACCACGCTGGCGTCCACCGTGCCGCCGCCCAGGTCCAGCACCGCCAGCGCCGCGCCCTCCGGGATGGCGTGCGTCGCGGAGTGGAACACCGCCGCGGCCACCGGCTCGGGCACCAGCCGCAGCTCCTGGCCCAGGCCGCGGGCCGCCCGGAGCAGCACGCGGGTGCGGATCGCGCCCCAGTCGGCGGGGTGGGTGAGCACCAGCAGGTCCACCGGCGCGCCGCCCGCGACGTGCCGGGCCTCGTCGACCACCCGCGTCAGCACGGCCCGCACCACGTCGACCACCGGCAGCACCGCGGAGCCGAGCAGCAGCTCGCCCTCGTCCACCCGGCGCTTGGGGTGCGGCTCGTACCGGGACGGGTCCACCGCCGCCTGCCGCTCCGCCTCGTGCCCGACGAACAGCGTGCCGTCGGGCGCCGCGTACACGGCGGAGGGCAGGATCGGCCGGCCGTCGACCACGACCACCTGGGGCTCCCGGCCGTTGACCGAGATGGCCACGCAGGTGCTGGACGTGCCGAAGTCGACCGCCACGCGCAAGCCCATCGGTCATCCCCCTCGTTCCTCGAGGTCGGCGTGCCCGCATATGCATACCCGATCGGCCGCCCGCCGCCGGACCGGACCTCGGCGCGGGCGGGGTCGTCGCGGGCGTGGGCCGGCGCGGGCCGCGGGGCCGGGACCGACGCGGTCGGTCGCCGGCGCGGGCCGCCGGCCGGGGTCGACGCGCGGGGTTCCCCGGACGCGTCCGGGGAACCCCGCGCCGCCTCCGGGCGGGGCCGCCGGGGTGGAGGCCCCGGACGCGCGGAAGGCCCCGCCGGAGCGGGGCCTTCACCGTGCGCGGGAGGTCACTCCGGCTGGATCCACGACACCTGGACGCGCTGCTGGCCCAGCTTGCGCGTGACCAGCGTGCCGCGGCCGGGCGGCTGCGGCGAGGGCTTGAGGGTGCCCACGATCGCGCCCTCCTCCTTGGAGCCGGAGCCGACCAGGATCGGGGCCGAGATCTCCTTGAGCTTGCCCAGGATCGGGTCGTACATGGCGCGCGAGGCGCCACCCATCCGCCGCACGACGACGAGGTGCAGGCCCACGTCCTTCGCCTGCGGGATGAACTCCGACAGCGGCTGCAGCGGGTTCTGGCCGCCCTGCGGCGCGACCAGGTCGTAGTCGTCGACCACCACGAACAGCTCCGGGCCCTTCCACCAGGAGCGGTTCTTCAGCTGCTCCTGCGTGACGTCCGGGCCGGGCAGCCGGCCGGTCATGGAGCCGCGCACGTCCTTGATCATGTCGGTCAGCTGCGCCGACGACACCGCGTAGGACAGCAGGTGGTCGGTCTCGATGTAGCCGAGCATGGTGCGCCGGTAGTCGACCAGCATGATCAGCGCCTCGGTCGAGGTGTAGCCGGTCATGATGCCCCGCACGATGGTGCGCAGCAGGTTGGTCTTGCCGGACTCGCCGTCGGCCAGGCACATGAAGTGCGGGTCGGCGTCGAAGTCCAGGTAGACCGGCGCCAGCTCGTCCTCGTTGACGCCGATCGGCACCAGGTGGCCCCGGTTGGGCCGCTGCTGCTGCACCTGGGCCATGAAGTCGTTGTAGGGCAGCAGGTCGGGCAGCAGGCGGACCTGCGGCGCGCGCCGGCCGCGCCAGGCGCCGGCCACCTTGGCGATCATGTCCTGCACGCCGGCCGCGACGTTCTCCGCGTCGGAGGAGGCGTCGACGCGCGGCAGCGCGGTCAGGAAGTGCAGCTTCTGCGGCGACAGGCCGCGGCCCGGCCGCCCGGCCGGGATGTTCACGGCGATCTTGCGGTCCACGTCGGACTCGCTGGGGTCGCCGAGCCGCAGCTCGAACCGCGTGCCCAGCAGGTCCTTCATCGCGGGCCGGATCTCCGCCCACCGGTTGGCCGCCAGGACCACGTGCACGCCGTAGGACAGGCCCTGCGCGGCCAGCGCCTGCACCTGCGGCTCCAGCGCCTCGAACTCCTGCCGGAAGTTCATCCAGCCGTCGACGACCAGGAACGCGTCGCCGAAGTCGTCGTCGCGGATCTCGCCGCGCCGCTTGCGGTTGCGGAACTCGACCATCGAGTCGATGCCCTGCGCGCGGAACCGCAGCTCGCGCTCGGAGATCAGGCCGCTCAGCTCGGCGACCATGCGGCGGGCCTTGTCCACGTCCAGCCGGGAGGCGAACCCGCCGACGTGCGGCAGGTTCTCCAGCGAGGCGAGCGTGCCGCCGCCGAGGTCGAGGCAGTAGAACTGCACCTCCTCGGCGGTGTGGGTCAGCGCCATGGACGTGATCAGCGTGCGCAGCAGCATGGACTTGCCCGACTGCGGGCCGCCGACGATCGCGCCGTGGCCCGCCGCGCCGGAGAAGTCCGCCCACAGCAGGTCGCGCCGCTGCTCGAACGGCTTGTCCACGACGCCCAGCGGCACCTGGAGCTTGCCGTTGGCGAAGAAGCCGGGCGAGGTCAGGCCCCGGTCCTCGGTCGCCTGCAGCGGCGGCAGCAGGGTGTCCAGCGACGGCGGCTCGTTCAGCGGCGGCAGCCACACCTCGTGCGCCGGCGGGCCCTGGCCCACCAGCCGCTCGACGACGACCTCCAGCTCGCTGGGCTCGTTGCTGTCCTCCTCCTTCTTCTCCTGCTTGACCGGCTCGACCGGCTTCACCGGCTCCTTGGGGACCTCGACGTAGTCCGGCACGAAGAACCGGGGCCGCTTGTCGCTGGACACCACGGCCGACGGGCCGGCCACCTGGATGCCGGCGGGCCGGTACGGGCCGGACACGTACAGCGCCTTGAACCTGGTCAGCGGCGAGCCCTGGACGCCCAGGTAGCCGGAGCCGGGGATGGGCGGCAGCTCGTAGGCGTCCGGCACGCCGATCGCGGCGCGCGACTCGGCGGCGGAGAAGGTCTTCAGGCCGATCCGGTAGGACAGGAACGTGTCCAGGCCGCGCAGCTTGCCCTCCTCCAGCCGCTGCGAGGCGAGCAGCATGTGCATCTGCAGCGACCGGCCGACGCGGCCGATCTGGAGGAAGATGTCGATGAAGTCCGGCTTCGCCGTGAGCATCTCGGAGAACTCGTCGATGCAGATGAACAGCGCCGGCAGCGGGTCGAGGTCGGCGCCGTTCTCGCGGGCCTTCTCGTAGTCCCACACGTTCTTGTAGTTGCCCTTGGCCAGGACTTCCTGCCGCCGCGCCACCTCGCCCGCGATGGCGTCCTTCATGCGGTCGACCAGGGTCAGGTCGCCCGCCAGGTTGGTGATGGTCGCGGCGACGTGCGGGGCCTTGTCCAGGCCCAGGAACGTCGCGCCGCCCTTGAAGTCGACCAGGATCATGTTCAGCGTCGTGGACGAGTGCGTCGCCAGCAGGCCCAGCACGAGCGTGCGCAGGAACTCCGACTTGCCCGAACCGGTCGCGCCGATGCACAGGCCGTGCGGGCCCATGCCCTCCATCGCCGCTTCCTTGATGTCCAGCTCGACCTGCTGGCCGAACTCGCCGATGCCGAACGGCACCCGGTAGCGGTCGCGCACCGGCCGGGGCCGCCACGCCTGCTGCACGTCGAAGGTCATCGGGTCGCCCTGGAGGCCCAGGAACTCGATCAGCGGCGGGTTGTTGCTCATCGACAGCGGGTCCTCGTCGCTGCCGCCCGCGTCCACGCCGCCCACCCGGTACGGCGCGAGCCGCCGCGCCAGCGCCTCGGCCTCCACCACCGACAGCCAGTCCGGCGCGCCGAACCACTCGACGCCGCCGGCGCTGCGCGCGCCCAGCTTGCCGTCCTCGATCACCAGCCGCAGGCCGCGCCGCGCGGTGAGGTTGCCCAGCGACTCGGACAGGTCCAGCAGCGTCACGCCGACCAGGCCCTCCTCGAGGATGATCTGCTCCTCGCGGGTGACGTCGCCGTCGTCGATGACGATCACCACGTGCGGCTGGTCGGCGGGCGGCGGCGCGTTGCGGGTGAACCGCTGCCGGTCGCGCAGCTGCTCGTCGAGCATGTGCTCGACCTCGGCCAGCGAGCCGGCCATCATCCGCATCTGGCCGATACCGTCCACGATCGCCGGGTGCTGCACGTGCGGCAGCCACTTCATCCACTCCCACCGGGCCTTGGTGCGGCCGGTGGTGACCACGGCGATCAGCAGGTCGTCCGGTGAGTGGAAGGTCGCCATCTGGGCCAGCAGGGCGCGGGCCAGGCCGCGCTTCTCCTCGGGCTCCCCCAGCAGGCCGACGGCGGCGAAGCCGCGCAGCGCGATGGAGATCGGCAGGTCGGGCACCAGCGAGTGGGCGCGCACGAAGCGGCGCAGCGCCAGCGTCGCGATGGGCTCCAGCTCCTCCACCGGGCCGGTCTGCGGCGGCACCAGGCGGGTCGCGAGGCGCTGCGAGCCGCGGCCCGCGCGCAGGTGGCAGAAGTCGGGGTCGTTCTGGCGGCGCTCCCACATCCGGCGGGTGGTGGCGAGCGACCACAGCATCTGCGGGTCGGGGTGGACCCACTCGCGCTCGGCGCGCTGCTCGTTGGCCGCCTCGCGGGCGCGGTCGCGCATCTGGCCGAGGTAGCGCAGGTAGTCCTTGCGGTCCTCGTTCATCTCGGCCTTCTTCTGGCCCTTGCCCGAGCCCATGCCGCTCGCCATCATGCCGATGGTGGAGATCATCATCATGCCGGGCATGATCATCGCGGCCGGGTTCTTGTTGCTGTAGCTGAACATCAGGACCATCATCCCGACGGACGACACGATCATGACCGCGGGCATCGCCTTCATCATGATGTTGCCGGGGATGACGCGGGGGACCTCGGGCGGCGGTTCGAGGTGGACCTCACCGCCCGGCGGGCGGGGGGCGGCGAGGCGTGCCGTGCGCTTGAACTGCAACGTGCTCACCTAACAGGCACCTCTTCACACTTCTCGTACCCGCGCACGCAGGGGTGCGCCCACCAGTCGCAACCGACACTATGACCCATGGCCCCGACCCGCGGAGGTGGGTCGGCGAAAATCCCCGGCGCGCGGGTTGCGCGGAACCGCCGCGCCCGGCCGGGCGCTTTGGCCATACTTGGGGCCGCCCGTCGGGCCGCCCGGAGGACTACCTAAAGTCGGGCCGCCCGCAAGCACACACGCAACAGGACTTAGGGGGCGCTGGTGGCGACCGGTACGACGGTCTTCAGCCGGGTCACGGTGGTTGCGCCGCGAACGCGTATCGACGTCGCGCTGCCCGCCGACGTCGCGGTGGCGGACCTGCTGCCGATGCTGCTGGACATGGCCAAGGAGGCCACGCCCGACGGCGGCGTCCGGCACGGCGGGTGGGCGCTGGCCAAGCTCGGCGACAGCCCGCTCGACCCGAGCCGCACGCTGGCCTCGCTCGGCGTGGTGGACGGCGAGCTGCTCCAGCTGCGCAAGCGCAACGAGAACCCGCCGCCCCCGCTGTACGACGACGTGGTCGACGCGATCGCCGAGTCGGACCCGGACAGCTTCCGGCCGTGGACCAGGGACACCGCGCGCCGCTACGGCCACCTCGCGGGCGCGCTGGCGCTGATCACCGCCGCCGTCGCGGTGCTGCTGTCGGGCCCGCTGGTCGGCGGCGACGGGCTGTGGCCGGCGATCTGCGCGGGCGCCACGGCGGTCGTGGCCCTGGCGGCGGGCGCGGTGATCGCCCGCTCCTACGACGCGGTCGGCACCGGCGTGCTGATCGCGGCGGCCGGCGGCCTGCCGATGGCGTACGTGGCCGGGCTCTACACCGTGCCGGGCGCGATCGGGCGGCCGAACCTGCTGCTGGCCAGCGTGCTGGTGCTGATCTTCGCCTCGGCGGCGATCCTGCTCATCGGGCGCGGCATCACGGTGTTCATCGCGGCGGCCACGGCGGGCGCGCTGAGCGGCCTGGCGTTCCTCATCGGCATCTTCGTCGACCACCCGGTGGTCGGCATCGCGGCGGCCACGGCGGCGGTGTCGCTGGCGGCGCTGTCCGCGCTGCCCCGGCTGACCATCCAGCTGGCCAAGCTGCCGCTGCCGACCGTCCCGGGCAGCGCCGAGGACCTCAAGGAGGACACCGGCTTCCCGGAGTACGCGGTGATCGAGCGGCGCACCGCGAACGCCCACGAGTACCTCACCGGCATGATCATCGGCTGCGGCGGCGTCGCGGCGGTGTTCTCGGTGATCGCGGCGGGCGACGGCACGGTCTTCGGGCCGATCCTGGCCATCGTGGTGACCCTGGTCCTGCTGCTGCGCGGCCGGGCGTACGCCAACGGCGCGCAGGCGGTGGCGCTGCTGGTGTCCGGCATGGCGGCGGGCGCCGGCGTGCTGGTGGGCTGGCTGGTGGGGGCCGGGCCGGGCGACCGGCTGCTGTACGTGTTCGGGTCCCTCGTGCTGGTCGGCGCGGCGGCGCTGGTGCTGGGCGTGATCTTCCCCGGCCAGAGGTTCTCGCCGGTGCTGCGCCGCACGGTGGACGTGCTGGAGGCGCTCCTGATCGCCGCCGTGCTGCCGCTGGCGCTGGCGGTGATGGACCTGTACGTGGCCATGCGACAGCTCATCCCGGCGTGACGGCGATGAAGCGGACCGCGCGGAAGGCGGCGGCGGCGACCGCCGTCGCCCTGACCCTGCTGACCGCGCCGGGCGCCCACGCGCAGCCGACGACCGCGCGGGACTCCCGGCCCAACTCGGTCCCGCCACCGGTCGACCTGGCCTACCTGCGGCCGTTCAAGCCGCCGGCCGAGGACGTCGACTACGTGAAGAAGACCGAGTGCATCAGGTCCGGCACCGGCAACCGCCCGATCCCGAACAAGCCGTGGGGCCAGATGCAGCTGCGGCTGGAGGAGGCGCACCGCTTCGCCACCGGCGCGGGCGTCAAGCTGGCCATCATCGACACCGGCGTGAACGCCGAGCACCCGCGCCTCAAGGGCCGGGTCACCGGCGGCGGCGACTACGTGGAGACCGAGAGGAAGGGCCTCTCCGACTGCGACGGCCACGGCACCGAGGTGGCGGGCGTCGCGGCGGCCAGCAGGGACGAGGCCACCGGCTTCGTCGGCGCGGCGCCCGACGCGGAGATCATCTCGTTCCGGCAGACCAGCGACCACTTCGAGTTCAAGGACCCGGCCGGCCGGGACAACCGCAACTCGGCGGGCAAGGTCCGCACCCTGGCCGAGGCCGTCGTCGCCGCCGTGGAGGCCGACGCGAAGGTCATCAACATGTCGGTGACCTCCTGCGAGCCGCCGCACGAGCCCAGCGACCAGGAGCGCGAGCTGCAGGCCGCGATCCACTGGGCGGTCAACGTCCGCAACGTCGTGGTCGTGACGGCGGCCGGCAACCTCGGCGGCGAGGGCGACGGCTGCTCGGTGCAGAACGACAACCAGGACGTCGACACCGTCAACGTCGTCGCCTCGCCGCCGTGGTACTCGCAGAACCTGCTCGCCGTGGCGTCGATGGGCGCGACCGGCCGGGTCTCGGAGTTCTCGGTGTGGGGCCCGTGGGTCAGCGTCGCGGCGCCCGGCGAGGACATCACCACCCTGGACCCGGCGGGCCAGGGCCTGACCGACGCGCGGCTGGACGAGCGCGGCGCGCCCAGGCGCATCCAGGGCACGAGCTTCGCCTCGCCGTACGTGGCGGGCGTGGTGGCGCTGGTGCGCCAGCGCTTCCCGGACCTGACCGCGCGCCAGGTCATGGACCGCGTCAAGGCGACGGCCCAGCACCCGGGCAACCCGAGCGGCCGGGACCACAAGGTCGGCGCGGGCATGATCAACCCGGTGGCGGCGCTGACCGCGGAGCTGCCCTCGGAGCAGGGCGCGAAGGCCGCCCCGCCGACCCAGCTGATGACCGACCTCGGCCCGCTGAACCCGCCGGACCGCACGCCGCTGATCGTGGCGATGTCGGGCACCGGCGCGGGCGTCGGCCTGCTGCTGCTGACGCTGTTCATCGTCCACACGGTCAACCGCAACCGCGCTCGGCGCGCCGCGGTCCCGGTGCGGCGCAGCAGGATCTGACACCGCCGAACCCCGCGCGAGGCGACCCGCCGCCGCACGGCCCGGGACCGGGCCGTGCGGCGGCGGGGGTGTCAGTCCTCGCCGAGGATCGGCGGCGCGGCCTTCTTGGGCTTGCCCAGCAGCGCCTCGGTGGCGCCGGTGACGCGGACCTTGGACTTGTACTCCTTGTCCCCGCCCTGCTGGCCGCCCGCGCCCATGCCGCCCATCACCGCGCCGCCCACCACGCCGCCGGCGGCCACACCGGGCGCGCCGGCGCCGGACGCCGGCGCGGCGGGCCGCGGGGCGCTCTCGGCCGGGCGGGGCTCCTGCACCGCGGTCGAACCGCCCGGGGCGAGCGCGGGCTCCGGGGTGACGCCGCCGCCGGGCACACCACCGGCGGAACCACCGGGCACACCACTGGCGGACCCACCGGGCACACCACCGCCGACACCGGCGGAACCGCCACCGACCGGACCGGCGGCGGGGGCGCCGGCGGGGCTCGCGCCACCGGGCGCGGCGCCGGCCGGTGTGGCGCCCGGACCGCCGACGGCCGCCGCGGG
>Ga0196958_10000105_pt1 | contig 30829 bp, 41 predicted proteins | sample S1v_10metaG_FD_148654 | JGI IMG/M metagenome (GOLD analysis project Ga0196958, IMG submission 148654) | Soil microbial communities from Anza Borrego desert, Southern California, United States - S1+v_10 | ecosystem: Environmental > Terrestrial > Soil > Desert | place: USA: California | collected... | reverse complement strand
GCAGTTCGTGGAGGACCTGATCGAGGATGGGCTGTGGTCCCGGCTGCGGCAGGCTGCGGAGATTCAATCGGCATTGGGCGGGGTGTATCTGCGGGCGGTGTGGGACCAGAACCTCCGTGCGCGCGCGTGGACCGTGCCCGTGCATCCGGATGTTGCGGTGCCTGAGTGGGCGCATGACCGTCTGCGGGCTGTGACGTTCTGGGAGATCGTCTGGCAGGAGGGTAACACCGTGTGGCGCCACCTGGAGCGCCACGAGCCGGGATACATCATTCACGGCATGTACCGGGGTACCCCGCAGGAGTTGGGTGAGCGTGTGGCGTTCCGCGACGCTCCCGCCGAGGGTGGCTATCTCCCGCCGGACATCGTCGACGGGCAGGACGAGGGGGTCATCCCCACCGGCCTTGATGATGGCTCGCTCACCGCCTGGTATGTGCCGAACATTCTGCCCAATCGGATCTGGCGCAACGTGCCGACGGCGGCGAACTGGGGGCGTTCGGACTACTCAGGGGTAGAGGACGCCATGGCTGCGCTGGATGTGGCGTGGACGTCGTGGATGCGCGACATCCGCCTCGGCAAGGCGCGCCTGATCATGGACCGTTCCGCGCTGTCTCCTCTGGCCGAGGGTAAGGGCGCGTTCGTTGACCTGGACAAAGAGTTGTATGTCGGCATGAATCTCGGCCTTGATGTGGATAAGGTGCCCATCGAACAAGTCCAGTTTGCTATCCGGGTGGAGGAACACGCGCGCACGTGCGATGCGTTGCGGGAGGCCATCATTCAGGGCGCCGGATACTCGATGATCACGTTCACGGGCGAGACCGAGGGCGCAGCCGTCACGGCGACAGAGATCCAGAACAAAGCCAAGCGCACCCTCATGACGCAGGACATGAAGCGGGACTACTGGGATTCCGTTCTCCCCGAGGTCGTGGTCACCCTCGCGCGTCTGCAGTCGTTCGTATTCGGCGACGGTGCGGACCTGGAGGTTCCTAACGTGGAATGGCCGGAGTCCGTGCAGCCCGGACAGTTGGAGACGGCGCAGACCATCGCCGCACTGGACGCAGCTAAGGCGATCAGTGCTGAAACCAAGGTGCGAATGTTCCACCCTGACTGGGACGACAAGCGGGTTGCCGAAGAGGTACAGGCCATCTCCGGACTGGAGGACGCCTCTCGTATGGCTGAGGCGGTGTCCCGGTTCAACACGGCGTCGGCGCTCGGGGACGTTGACGAGCCCACCCGTAGCGCGTTCCGTAACCGGCTGACGGGTCCAGTCCGTGGGGAGGTCGAACGGTGATCGGGCTACAAGTTCCGGCCGAGGAACGTTATTGCGTGGATTCCGGCCGTCCGGTCGGGTTGATATCCGGTGATCGGTGTCTGCCCCATGGAGACCGGAATCGGATGTGCGCCACGGCGCTACGCGAACCCCAGTGCGCGCACCCACGTCTGTCGGCTAATCATCCGTACCCGTGTTGTGAAGAATGCGGCGCCCGTGGCGACGCTGAGTGAGTATCTGGAGTTACTGGAGTCTCAGGCCGAAGCACTGATCGAGACGGAAGACGAGGCAGCCGCATCGTTGACCGAGCGCGTACGCAAGATGGTGGACGCGTTCACCCGGGACCTGGTTACTCGGTGGACCATCATCGTCGGTGACGCGCTCGAGGCCACCCCGGATCAGGCGCGTCGGATCCGGGGCATCGTCGCCACGTTCATTGAGCAGATCAAGGCCGTTCTCGGTGGCGTCGACCCTGCGCCCATTGCCGAGATGGCGCTGGCCCTGGGCGTCGCGAACGCTGCTGCGAGCGGTGGCTTGATCGGTGTTCCCGTGGCCGCTGCGCCTATCGTCGCCGGACGCCTGCCTCGGTCCCTGCGTTCCCTGGTGAACTCGGTTGTGCCGTCAGCCATCAGGCGCGCGAACAGAGTCCAGCTGGTTGCGGACACGGCGACAACCCTGGACGACATGCGCACGGTGGCCGGCATGGCGAAGGCGGTGACCCGCTCGGTGGAGATGGGCGCCCGAACGATCGTTAACGCTGCTCATGCTGATGGTGTGGACATGGTGGCTCGCAAGAACGGGTGGGAGACCGTGTGGCGCCCCGAACGCGATGCCTGTTTGGACTGTCTTGCCCTGGCGGGGGTCATGTCCAGGGGCGGGGTGTTCCCGAAGGGCCGTACGTACCGCGCCAATGGCAAGGCGTACGCCGTCCCGAAGGGTGCCCTTACAGGGCCGCCGTTGCACCCGTCGTGCCGGTGTGGGACGGCGCCGTGGTCGGTCGAGTGGACTTCGGATCTGGGTTCCCTGCCCGACGCGCTCAAGCGTGAGGCGCAACGTTCCGTGATCCTCGGGTTCGCCCTGGAATCGGAGTCGGACGCGGCGCGGCGCAAGGCGGCTGAGAAATTGCTGGCTGCGGACCCTGCCTTGCCGAAGACCGTCAAGAGTCGGGCGCGTTCCGCTGTTCGTAATCGGGTTCCGTTCGCGACACGTATCCCGTGAGCTACCCCGCCGTTGCGCCGGGAAAGACCCCTACCCTTGCACCGGGCGGGATACGTTTGCTGAGGGGCGACGTAGCGTACCCGCATCCCCGTAACCCCCACGTCCGTTCCGGGGACTATAGGAATCCTAGGGCTATGTCGCTGAGGCCGAGTGTCCCCTGATCACATGCTAGGCGTTACGTCAAGGCTTACCGTAAGATCGGGCCAGTATGCGCAAGTGCGCATGTCTGCATTCGTATCCCAAGGGGGACACGCGCCATGTTCCGATCTCTACGCATCATGTCCACACTCGCATCCCTGATGGCCCTAGGTCTGATGACTCAGGGCGGATCCGGCGTACCCGCTCCTACGGGCGGAACCGGGACCGCACCTGAGTCCGGCGACACTGGCGGCCAGGGCGAGACCAGGACCGGTGCGGAATCGGACAGCGGCGAAACGCAACGGTGGTCCGGCGACTTCGACCCCGCCCGTGCACAGCGTGCACTGGACGCGGCGCGCGAAGACGCCCGCAAGGCGAAGGAAGCGGAAAAGGCAACCAAGGGACAACTTGCTGCAATCTTGAAAACCCTCGGGTTGAAAGAGGACGGCACGGAAGACCCGGCGGAAGCCCTGAAAAAGGCAACCGCGGAACGCGATGCAGCTGCAGCGAAAGCCAAAGACCAGGCCGTCCAGCTAGCTGTGTTCCGTCTCGCGTCTGACCCCGCTCTCGGCGCCAGTCCCGCGCGCCTACTCGATTCCCGATCGTTCATGGCGAAGATGGATTCGTTGAATCCCGACGCTGCTGATTTCGGGGACAAGGTCAAGGCGGCGATCACCGAGGCGATCAAGGCCGATGCGTCTCTCAAGGCAGAGACGAAACCGAAAGCGCCTGTCGCCAGCGGTGGGCCGAGTTCCATGAACGGCGGGAGCGGAACCACGCGCCCCGCCCCACTCAACGCACAACAACGTCTCGTGAATGCGTACGCATCCACGTCGAATCCGTAACCCCTGAGGAGTCCGGCTATGGCCGTTACCCTGGCGCAAGCGGCGGTCTTGTCGACCAACGATTTGCAGCGTGGCGTACTGGAAATGTTCGTCCAGGAATCCCCGGTCCTTGACCGGCTTCCGTTGATGGAGGTCCAGGGCAACGCCTACGCGTACAACGCGGAAAGCACCCTGCCCGGCATCGCGTTCCGTAACGTCAACGAGGCGTACACCGAGTCGACCGGTGTTGTCGTCACCGCGACCGAGTCCCTGGTCATCATGGGTGGCGACGCGGACGTTGACCGGTTCCTCGTGCAGACCCGCGGCAACCTCAATGACCAGCGCGCCGTGCAGACCGCCATGAAGGTCAAGGCCGCTGCCTACCGATTCCAGGACGCGTTTTTCAACAACGACACCTCCGCCGGTGGTGAAGCCGCCAAGGGTTTCGACGGCCTCAAGAAGCGCCTCACCGGTAACCAGGTGTTCGCCATCGGCACCAACGGTGCTGGCATCAACACCGACGCGACCACCCGGGACGCATTCTTTGACGCCTTGGACAACCTGCTGTCCCGCGTTCCCGGCATCAACCCGAACAACGGCGCCATCTACATGAACGCTGGCCTGCAGGCGAAGGTCCGTTCCGCTGGCCGCCGCGTCGGTGGTGTGGACATCGTCCGCGAAGACATGACCAACAAGCGCGTGCTCACCTGGAACGGCATCCCGGTTCTCGACCCGGGGCAGAACCTGTCCGGCGCTGACATCCTCCCGCAGACCGAGACTCAGGGCACCGCCACCGGTACCACGTCGTCCATCTACGCCGTGAAGTTCGGCCAGGACGAGACGGACCGTGGTGTCACTGGCCTCACCAACGGTGGCGTTCAGGTCGACGACCTTGGTTTCCTGCAGTCACAGCCCGTGTACCGCACCCGCATCGAGTTCTACTGCGGTCTGGCGACGTTCGGCGGTAAGGCCGCTGCGCGCATGACCGGTGTGCTCAACTCCTGATCAGTCCATCCCGGCACTTTCACACAGAGGAGATAGCCACGATGGCTAACACTCAGGACAACGGCAAGGGCCCGAAGCAGTCCGCCGGCACCAACGCCAGTGAGCCCCGCCCGTCGGAGGCCGTGGTCAACGACCTGAATTCGGGCCCGACGGCGGAACAGGCCGTGGCCGAGGCTCAGACCGAGGGCCACGTGACCGGCGAGCAGCCGCGCGTCACGCGCGCCGAGGGTGAGGTCCCCGGCACGGTGGGCCACACCGCGCCGGGCGACGCCCCGGCCGACACGTGGGACCCGAGCGAGCGGGTGTCCACCGCGACCCCGTCGGGCCGCGAGCTTGCCGAGGCGGCGAAGGAGGGCCACGGTTCCGTGGTCGCCTACGTCAAGATCGGTGAGGTTGGTGGGCGCACCGAGGAAACCGAGGGCGACGCCCGGACCGAAACCTACGACGTGACCGTCAACCCCCTCACGGGCGCCACGGTCAAGGTTGAGCGTGACCTTGACACGGGTGTTTCGCGACGGGTCTGACGACAAGTCCTCGGGAGGGGCGCAGGCATGGTTGCGTACGCGACAGTCGATGAGCTGGAGTCGTTCCTCGAGGACGACCCCATGCCGCGCCACCCGGAGCGTCTACTCGACAGGGCAACGGAACGGATCCGGGAACTCCTCGGCGGGTACCTGTACGACGTCGGCGAAGACGGCTTCGCCACGGACGCACGGGTGCGGCACGACATCATGATGATGACGCTGCTGCAGGCGCAATACATGATGGACCTCGGTGACGAGACGGGCGCTAAGGACGGTTTCTCGTCCATGTCCACCGGTTCGGTGTCCTGGACTCGCCGGTCCGGTTCCGGTGGGGGTAACGCGCCGACGCCGAAGTTCGGGCCGAACGTGCTCGCCTACCTGAACCAGACCAGCATGCGGTTCGGTGCGTGGCGCCAATGATGTTCGCCCTCCCGTCGGAGTTGCTGACATTTTCGGACGTGTCGGCGACGTCAACGACGGACCGGTTCGGCAACGTCATCCCGGGCAGGGTTGCCGCCTCCCCGTCGGTGCGTTGCTACGGGGTGATCCTGCCCGGGACGTCACAGGAAACCAGGGACGCGGGGCGCACCCGGGATCAGATCGTGACGTCGTACCGGGCGTTCTTGGAAGGGCAAGTGGACGTTTCCTCGTCCGCGCGTGTCACCTGGCGGGGGTTGGAGTTGGAGGTACTCGGTGCGCCGAGTTTCCACCCGGACCCGGCCACGGGACGGATCCGGCATACCGAACTGTCTCTCGTCGCGGTGTCGGGGTGACCGGTGGCTGACGCGAAGATGAATCGCCGAAACCTTGATCGCCAACTGGAAAGGTTGGCGCACGAGAGGCTGTACCCCCGGGCGGAGCGGGTCCACGACTGGGCGGTCCGTACCGCCCCTGTCGGTACGACGGGCCGGTACGGTGTTGGCCCTGGGCTTCGGCCCCACTACTTCCAAGACATACATATCGTGAAGCTCGACGGCGGTGGGTGGCGTGTGATCGCCAAGCAGCCACATTCCGTCTTCCTTGAGTTCGGCACCCGATACATGCGTGCCTACCACACACTCGGCATCGCTTTGAATGCCGCGAAGGGATAACCATGGCGGAGCAGTACGAGACTGAGACCTTGCGCGCCGTGGCCGCTTTCCCGTTCCGTAAGCCTGACGGTTCGGGATATGTGACCCCGGGGGAACTCGTGGAGGGCCCCACCGCGTGGATCATGCGTAAGGTCAAGGATGGTCACGTGAACCTGAACCTCCCCGAGGGAACTGAGCAAGTTCGTCCGGCGCAGGGCAAGTAACCACCATGCCTCTCATCCCGCTTGATGCGTACACCGCTGGCGTTCCCACCGTTACGACGGACCTGTCCGTTGTGACGGTGGTCGTCGGTGAGTATCTGCGGGACTGGCTCAACCCCATCGGCGTGAACGTGTACCCCGTCCTCCCGGCACAGCCGGTGTGGCCGGCGGTTCGTCCCACGCGGATCGGTGGAGTGATGCGTAACCGCATTGCGCGCTTGGACGAGGCGATCATTGATGTCGACTGTTGGACCACCGGCGATGCGGAAACGCTGGCCACGCAGGCGCGTGACGTGCTGCTGTCCATGGGTGGTGTGCGGCATCGGGGGATTGTTGTCACTCGCGCATTCGATTCGGCCGGTCCCGCACCGCGCCCCGAGGAAGACAAAACAGTGGAGCGTTACGGTTTCACCGTAGGGCTCCTCTTTCACCGTGAATCTTAGGAGAGACAGACATGGCAGATGCCGAAGGCGTCCGGATCGGATATGCCGGTCTGGCGTACGAGGGTCCGGTCGGGACCATCGCCCCCGTTGGGCTCACGTCCGCGTGGGGCACCGGGTGGCATGACCTTGGGTTGATGTCCGAGGACGGCCTCACCGAGGGCACTGATCAGGACCGTACCGAGGTCCGGGCGTGGGGTTACGACTCCCCGGTCCGTACGCAGATCTCCCGCAAGGTCACCACTTTCTCGGTGGTGTTCCTCGAATCGAACGCGTTCGTGCTGTCGCTGTACCACGCCGTCCCCATCTCGGAGATGTCATCGCAGGGCGTGGGCGATGACCAGTACCTCGGGTTCATTCAGGGGCAGAACACCGCGCCGGACGAGCGCGCGCTAGGACTGGACATTGTTGACGGTTCCCGCCGGTTCCGGTTCATCGTTCCTCGGTGCGAGGTGACTGATCGTGGCGAGATCGTGTACAAGGGCGATGAGCCTGTTGGTTACGAGGTGACCTTTACGGCGCTGCTCGCCGCCGATGGCACTACGATGCAGCGTATGTACGGTGGCGTTGCGCTTCCGTCCTGACATTCCCATCCCCGGGCACCGCCGTCCGGGGACAGGGTTCATTCCTGAGGAGTAACCCATGCCAGCACGTAAGGATTTCGTCGACCTTCCGGAAGGTATCGACAGTTCCCTCGCTTTTGACCTGGATGATTTCGATCGTGACGACGCGCTGCGTGCGGAAGCGGAAGCAAAGCCCATCCCGGTGAAGATCGAGGACAAGTGGATTCACTTCCCCCAGACGTCACAGTGGCCCTACTCGGCGACCGCGGCCCTCGATGAGGGGGAACTCATTGAGGCGCTTCGCATCCTGTTCGATCCGGATGCGGACGAGGTGAACAACATCCCGGACGCAACGGAACGCCAGCGCGTTCGTGACGACCGGCGGGACACCATCGAGCGCCTGGAATCACTGGCGGGCAAGCGGGTCGCTGTGATCGCCCGCCTGTTCGAGCACATCACCGATAAATCGGGGGTGGGCTTGGGGGAATCCAGGGCGCAAAGGCGGCACTCTCGGAGTTCCCGGAGGAAATAGAGGCGGACTTGCTGGAGCGGGGAATCGACGTGCGGGACGTCTACACGGGCAAGATGACGTGGCGACGTTTGCACGTTCTGCTCAAGCAACTCCCGCCCGACTCCCGCTACAAGGCCCGTCTCGGCGGGCAGCGTGGGGGGTTCCGGTGGTCACACACCGATTTCCTTCTTGCGGACCTCATCGAGGAGACGCAGGCTTTGCGCCTTACCGTGATCAACACCAGGCCGAACAGGCGTCGGGGTAGCCGCACGCCCAAGTTCGTTCCGTACCCGCGGCCCACCGACCGTGACCGGCTGGACGTTGCTGAGCAACGCAACTCGCTGGCGTACACCTACCTCACGCAGTTGCGTCCCAACGGTCCTGTGGCTCATGGGCAACCGATCCGTGGGCCGTTGCAGCCGGTGGAGCCGGAGCGGGAGGCGTTCCGGTTGGAGGCGCCGACTGCTCCGCGCGCGTTGCCGACGGGAATGGCGGAGCGCATGCCTCCCGTGTTGACGACGGAACAGCGTCTCGCCGCCATGGCGGGGATGACTCGGGTGGACAGGCCGCGACCGAAGAACAGTCCGGGCAAGCCTGTGTCGTGGGAGGATATCCCGGGGTCGATCAAGGGGGAGGGCTAGGCAATGACTGCGCCTATTGGGGGTTCCTCACCCGAAGGTAATTCAGGAGGCGCCGTCTATGTCGACGTCCTTCCCGACTTCAAGGGCTTTGCTCCACGGTTCATGGCCCGCATCCGACGGTTGAGCCGGTCAGAGAAGGTGGTCGTTCCGGCGACCATCGATCCGGAACACTTCGCGAAGGAGACAGGACGGCGCCTGCGAGGCAACCGCAGTCACTTCGTCAAGGTTGGTGAGGAGATCGGCGATCAGCTGTCCAAGGGGGCGAGTCGTGGGTTCCGGAAGTTCTTCCTTGATTCGGCGTGGAAGAAACGGGCCGACAGTTCCCTTGCCACGTTCGGCAAGAGGTTCGGTACCAGCCTGAAGGAGTCCACCGTCGGTGCCCTGCAGGCGGTACCTGGAATGTTGGGACCCATCGGTGTTGCCATCGCTGGTGTGATCGCCGCAGCGATGGCACCTGCTGTCGCTGCGGCCATCGGCGCGGGGCTCCTGCTTGCGGTCGGTGGGGGCTTCCTCGCTGCTGGCATCGCTGCTGCTATCACCAACAAGAGGGTGGCGAAGGCGTGGGAGAAGTTCGGCAAGGATGCTAAGAAGACGTTCGAAAAGATGGGCAAGCCTTTCGAGCAGCCGATGATCCGTGCCGCGGCCACCTTCACCAAGGCGTTGAAGCAGGCGGAGCCGACACTGACTCGGATCTCGAAAAGCCTCGCGCCGATTGTTGATAAGCTCGCTCCGGCGATTGCGCAGATGGCCCTGAACATGCTGCCGGGTATTGAGGCCATGGTGAAGGCTTCTCTGCCGCTCTTTGAGACCGTGGCAAAGTTCCTTCCGGAGATCGGTAAGTCCATCTCGCAGTTCTTCGGGGTGATCGCCGCATCGGGGCCTGAGGCGAACATCTTCCTCAGGGACATGTTCGGCTTCCTGCGGGTCATCATTCCGTGGATTGGTCAGCAGATTGCTCTGCTGATTCGGAAGTACACCATGCTCCGCATCGCAGTCATCGCCGTAGCGGACTGGATCAAAAAGACGTGGGCCGCGGTAGTCAGGTGGTGGACCGGAACCATCGTCCCCTCGTGGACGCAAAGCCTGGACAAGGTGATGGGGTTCTTCCGCCGCATGGCGGACTCGATCACCAAGGCGAAGAACCAGGCTCAGGCTGTTTGGCAAGCCATCACGAACTGGTGGACGGGAACCATCATCCCGGCATGGCGCAGATCCATCGACACCCTGACAGGGTTCTTCCGCGGTATCGCCAGGTTCGTCACCGACACCATCCCCAGCGCCTTCCGTTCCGGTGTCAGCAAGGCGATGCAATGGTGGGATGGTCTGCGGGAGGCAGCGAAGAAACCCATCGTGGCCGTGGTTGGGTTCGTCAACAAGGGCCTCATCGGTCCATGGAACTGGATTGTTGACAAGCTCGGTGTCGGTTCCCGGATCAACGAGTTCGCCCCGCCGTTCCGCAACGGTGGGCAGGTTCCCGGGCGCATGGGCTTGCGGCGCAAGGACAACATGATCGCGCAAGTTCAGTCTGGGGAGTTCTTCATGCCCGTGGACCGCACCCGCCAGTACCTGCCCATCCTGGAATCCATGCGGCAAGGGCAGTTTCCCCTGCCGAAGTATGAGGACGGTGGCATCGCTGGCCTGTTGTCCGGCCCCGCCAACTGGGTCACCAGCAAGATCTCCGGTCCCCTGCAGGATCTGAAGAACTCCGTCGGCAGCAACCAGGCCGGTCAGATCATGCTGGGCATGGCCGACAAGGGCAAGGGACTGCTGGCCGAAAAGGTCAAGTCAACCGTCTCGAACATGTTCAATTTCGAGGGGTCAGGTTCGTTCACTGGGCACCGTAAGGGCGTCAGCGTGGGAGGGCTGCAGGGGCCCATCCTGGCCGCGCTGGCTGAGCTGACTGCCGCGTTCGGTCCTGCTGTCACCCTGATCTCTGGCCTGCGTCCTGGTTCCCGGACCCTGTCCGGGAACCTTTCGTACCATGCTGGCGGGCGGGCCATTGACATTCCTGCCGTGTTCGCCGTGGCGTCCTACATCAAGGCACGGTGGGGTCCGCAGATCAAGGAACTCATCTCGCCGTGGAACTCGCTGAACATGAACAACGGTCGGCCCCACGCCTACTCCGGGGACGTGTACGACCAACATGCGGGCACCGGCCGGTTCAAGGGCAACGCTCACATCCACTTCGCGCTTGCCGACGGTGGGCTTGTCGGCTATTCGCAGCGCACGGGCCTGCGGTCAGATTCGCACTGGGACAACCTCGGTAAGGGCACGCCACGCAACCAGGTCAACGAACTGAACATCAATTACGCACCGAACGTGCCGACGGAGGAAGCTCTTTTCAGGACCTTCCAAAAGCTTGAACTGCTGTACGGGTGAGGATGCCGCGCCATGCCTATTCTTGTCGGAACCACAGCTCCCCCACCGGTCACCCCCGTCGCGCCGTCACTGGCGACGGACCTGTTCTGGACCTCCGCCCCAACACCGGAGTTCCCTACCGGCCGTCGCACCCAGTTGACTAACTGGCAGTCGTATACCCGGGGCATCGTGGTCCGGCCCGGAGTCATGGGTTTGCTTATGCCGACGTGGGATTTCTTCGCCGACAGGTCCCCCGCCATCGATGGGGAAACCATCCGTGGTGTACGCGCCGCTCCGCGAGAGATCTCCATCCCGCTGTACCTGTGGGGCGCCGACAGGGATGAGTGTCTGACGATCTTCCGGGACCTCATCTCCGACCTTAATCCGCAGGACGGTGAAGGGATCCTTGAGATCCGGGAGCCCGCTGGGCAGACCCGCACCATCGGCGCGTACTACGCGGGTGGGTTCGAGGGGTCCGACGATGACGACGCGCAGGGGCGCACGTGGATGTCGGCGATCCTGACGTTCCGTGCGCCTCGTCCGTTCTGGGAGGGCGAACAGTGGTCTCGGTCTTGGGGCATCGGCGGTACGGTCGGGGACTTCTTCCCGCTCCTGCCGCTTACGGTCCGTAACTCGCAAGTCATCGGCGCACTCACCGTGCCGAACGTGGGTAACGTTCGGGCGTTCCCGATTTGGGAACTGACGGGCCCGTTCAACTCGTTCACCGCGAGCAACGGGCGTACGGGTAAGGCGTTCACGTACAACTACGCCCTGGCCGCGGGGAAGAAGCTACTCATCGACACCCGCGAGGGGGTCAAGGCGGTGATCGAGGAGCCGGCGGGTACCCCGATCAACCAGTGGCAGCGCATGACTGCTGGCGCATCGCTGTGGCCGTTGGAGCGGGGCGACAACTCGGTGACGTTCAGCGCCCCCGGGGCGACGGCGCAGTCTCAGGTGAAGCTCACCTACCGGCCCCGCTACCTGGCGGCATACTGATGCTGAAGGCTCATGGTTTAACGACCTACATCAGGGATGCGAATCTGCGTGTCGTGGCGCAGCTGGACGACGCTCGGGAACTGACCGTGGTTCCCCGCCACAACCGTGTTGGAAGCTGGACGATGAGCCTGTCGGCCGGTAGCGACAAGGCCGCGCTGCTGGACCCGAAACAGGGTGGTGCCAACCCTGGTGGCGGTATTCAGGTGTACACCGACGATGGTGACACCTTGATGAGTGGGCCCATTACGAACTTCCAATGGGATCGGTCCGGATCGGAGGACAACACGGGGACGCTCACCATCAATGGGTCAGACGACAATGTTTATCTGGCCCGTTGGCTGGTGTGGCCTAACCCGGCGGCGGCGATCACCGCGCAGGCGAACCCGTTCCGTCAGGTTTCCGGTGCGTCCACGTCGGTGGAGACGATGATCCGGAATCTGGTTTCGGAGCAAGCGGGCCCGACCAACCATGTGTCACGCCAGCGGATCCCGTTCCTGTCGCTGCCCACGTCGTTGAACCGGGGTACTGCCACGGCGCTTCGGAGGAACTTCCGGTTCGAGACGCTGATCGAGGCCATGGCCGACATTGCGGAAGCTGCCACGACGGGACTGTCCGCTCCGGCAAACCGGGGCGGCATCGGGTTCCGGCTGGTGCAGGAAGGTACGCAGCTGGTTCTGCGGATCTTTGAAACTGTGGACCGTGTGGAGACCGCCAAGTTCTCGTTTGAGAACGGCACCCTGGCTGACGCGAATTATGGGGTTTCGGCGCCGAACACCTCGCATCTGATCCTCGGTGCGGGGCGTACCGCGGCGTTCACTGACGGGCCGCAGGTGGCGAAGAACCTTGTGTTGTACACCCGGACCGATCAGTGGTTCCCTTCGGTGTACGCGGAGTCGTTCGAGGATGTGGGGGAGATCAACCCCGCTGATGGTGACGTGTCCGCGCAGATGCAGGCTGCCGCAGATCAGCATTTTGACACGGAGTCGGGGCAGGTCGGTATCTCCATGACGCCGATCGACACGGACTCCTTGCAGTACTTCCGGGACTGGCAGGTCGGTGACTTCGTCACGATCGAGCTTCCGTACATCACCCTTCAGGAGCGGGTGCGGGAGGCGACCATCACGTACGGCAATGACGATATTCTTCGTGCAACGGCATTGGTGGGGACAGTCGATGGACAGTACGCCCGGAGATCTCCCGGGTTCCTGAAACGGATTACGGATCTCACTAAGCTCCTCAAGAAAAAGGAGACAACGGTTTAATGGCTGAGACTTCCTACCCTTTCGGGACAAGCGACGTCACCACTGAACTCCAGTGGTCCAGGATGGCGCGGCTGTGGCAGGTCGATGGAGTCGTTGGCGACGACCCCACATCGTCCGCGCTGCGGGTGTCCGTGACTGGATCCACCTACTCGGTGCAACCTGGTGAGGCGTGGATCAATGGGTTCTTTTACCAGAACACTGCCGTCATCACAGGATCGTTGACAACCAACGCCGGGAGCAGCACCCGGTACGACCGTATTGTTCTGCGCGCCTCGCAGGCAGGGGACAGCGTCAACGTTGTAGTCGTCACCGGGGGCACATCCCCGCCGGTCCTGCAGAGTGACGAGGCGGGAACGTACGACATTCCTCTCGCCCGCTTCGGCGTGACAGCGGGATCCAACGGCCTGTCTTCGGGCACCCTGGTTGACGAGCGGTATTTCATCGGCAAGCCCGTTGCCGTCCAGTCGTCAACGTCGCGTCGGCCGTCACGCCGGGGACAGGTTGCCATCGAGGGAACTGCGTCCGAACCAGTGGTGATGGTGGGCAGCGGGTCCGGTTGGGTCCAGGTGCACCCCACGGTCAAACCCGCGTATCAGGCTGTTCCGTTCGCCCCGAACTGGCAGAACTTCGGCAGCGGGTTCGCCAATGGCGGTTTCACCAAAACTGCCGATGGTTTCGTTGTCTTGAACGGTCTCGTGCGGGCGAAGGCGGGATACACCCCGCCTGAGCGGGACCGTGTGCTCACCTTGCCTGTCGGCTATCGCCCTTCGGGGCAGCTGATTTTCACCGTCCCCGCGGGAGTTGGCACCGCCAACCAGGAAGTGGGGCGGCTCGACGTCAAAGCCAACGGGGACGTGATCCTCGGGTACTTCAACCTGCCTGCTGGTGGTTGGATTTCCCTTGATGGCGTTGCTTTCCACGCGGCATAAGGGAAGGAACAGAACATGCCACGTCATCTCTTCGGACTCTCCCCCGCCGACGTTGCCACCGAGAAGGTGGGTGACGATCTCAAGGTCCGTCCAGGCGCCACGGGCGCGGTGTACCTCAGCCTTACCGGCGGAACCCAAGTCACCGACCTGACCACTCCGGACGGCACTGCCGTTTCCGAGGTCACCGCCGATGCCGACGGCAGGGTCGGTTTCTACGGCCCGGACGGGGATCCTGACGGGCCAACACTGGTTTTCGTCGACTTCGGTTACGGCCGGTTCGCGATGGCGGCGATCGACACCGGTTCCCAGTTGGTCGGGAAGGTGAACCGCGACGGGGACACCATGACGGGGAACCTGACGGTTCCCGGGTTCCTGGCGACAGGCGACGCCGCGGTACAGGGGCGGCTCGACGTTGCGGGTGGCATCTACTCCGCCGGTACGCTACTGACCCCCGGCTCAGGTGGGGGGTCCGGTGGAGGTACGTCGTTCTCGCTGGGCAGCTACACGCACATCGTGTACCAATCCGCGGGCCGGACCATTGCGCGTCGCGCGGATGGTGCGTCGGTGTCTGATCTTCCGACCACGGCGGCGAACAACCGAACGGTCATTCAGGCGGCGATCGACGACGCGAACACGCGCGGGGTCGGCGGGACGCCGGGGTTCGCCCACTACCCGGGTGGGCACGTGCTCATCGACCGCGGGGTGTACGACATCCCGGCGAACACCTCGATTGTGGCGAAGTACGGCGTTGCCATCTCCGGGGTCTATGGATCCTGGTATGACCGGTGGAACAACGCGGGGACGTTCGGCACGATGCTGCGCGCCAACGGCGCTGGTACATCGCCGCTCATTCAGGTGGGCATCCTGGCGTCCGGTTCCCGCCTGGCAACGAACCCGCACGGTATCTGGATTCAATCCCTGGTGTTGCAGGGCAACGCGCGCGCCGGTGACGGCATTGACTTCAACGACGTGGGCTTCATCCACATTGAGGACATCTACGTCCGGGACTGTAACGTCGCGTTCCACTGGCGGGGTCAACTCCCTGGCACGTTCGACGGAACGATGGACCAGGGCGTGCACCGGTGCGTGACGAAGGCGTGCAACATGGCCATGGACACCACGGCCATGGCTCCGTCCACGTACACCGGCACCGACATGATTATGAGTAACTGCCGGTTCATGTCGTCGATCGGTACGCAGGTGCGCGCACGGTATGGCGGATGGCAGTTCATGAACTGTCATTTCACGCACGGAAACTCGGCGCTGCATCTGGACATTGATGGTGCCGACACCATCCAGATCAACAGTAACTACTTTGATTCTGGTAACGCTGCGCTGTGTTCCATCAAAACGTCGTTCGTCTCAACGTTCGTCGGCAACATCTGCATCATCGAGGGCGCGGTTGCCAGCGTCTCAGGCGCGGCGGTCGAGTTTCCCTGGGGCAGGTGTACCGCGATCGGTAACACGCTTCGCCCGAACACTGGGTACAGCGGGTTGAAAGGGTTCATCGCTACGGGCACTCCGTCTCAGGGGGTCATCTTCGGCAACATCACCGGGCGCCGAACGGGCGCGACGGGGTGGGTCAGTGACGTGGTCACGATGGCGGGCGCGGCGGTGGCCGACCGTAACGACGGTGGTTCGTACATCGCCGGTAACAAGAACTGGGTCATCTGAGGTATCCGACCCGTCACTCCCGTACTATCCATTCGTAGACACAGACTGCTAAGGGGTACGCCATGGCGATTACCAATAGTGATATTCAGTATCGTTTTTCGGTGGTCGCTGCCACGGGCGACTCGCAGGCAGGTACCGCTGCCACGTCGCTCGGTGACCAGGTGTCGACGACGCAGATCACCGACGCGACGATGAACAACCTGTTCGACGATGTGTCGGGTGCGGAGAGCGCGGCCGGTGACGTCGAGTACCGGTGCATCTTCGTCCTGAACAACCACGCCACTCTCACCCTGCAGAACGCGACGGTTGCCGTCCAGTCGCAGACCTCGGGTGGCGCGTCGATTGACATCGCTACGGACAACATTGCCGTGTCGGCGAAGGGTTCCGGTTCGGCTCAGGCCGCGACGGTCGCCAACGAGAACACCGCCCCGACGGGTGTGTCCGCGTTCGGCGCCGGACCGTTGGCCCTGGGTGACATCGGTCCCGGCCAGGTTAAGGGCGTGTGGATCCGTCGGACCGTTGGCGCCGGTACTTCCGCGTTGAACCCCGATGGCGGAATCATCCGAGTCACGGGTGACACCCTGCCGTAATCTTCCCGGGGTGCAAGGTTACGTAGCCTGCCCTGCGTGACCTTGCGCCCCTCCGTGCCGAAAAGGAAGGTGGGGCGCCGTGGCGTTCGTTGTCCATAACGGCTTTGAAGGCACGGACGCGGCTGCCCTCACCGAGTCGAACTCGAACGCTTCGCAACCCAACGCCACCCCGGTTCAGATCCTCGGCAACGGTGCTGGCTCGGCCCGGGTGTACAAGGCGGCGGGTGCCCGGTTCAACGGCACCGCCATCCTGCAGAAAGTCCGCAACCAGGGCGACGGGATCACCTACACCGGAGGGTGGTCCACGTTCAGTGGACTCGGTGCGGGATGGTCGGACGGCAGCGCCACATCCGTCCCCGGGTTAGGTACGGCGGAGTACACCCACGCTAATTGCACCCGGTTGCAGTGGTGGGCGACCCTCGCGGCTGGGCGTGGCACATCCAAGGTCTACATAGACGGGGTGCTGCAGGGCAGCGCCTATGGGCAGGCCGGGGCCGGTAACTCCACCCTCATCTACGACTCCGGTCCACTCACCCCGGGCAGTCACACACTCAAGGTCGAGACGAACGGGACGACGTGGGTTGAGCTTGACCACTTCACCGTCGTCCCGGTTGAAGCCGGTTCCGGAACGTCGCTGTACTGCACCACGGGTGTCACAGCGGGACAGTCCTACGTCGGTTGGTCTGGCGGCACCGTAGGCAGTTGCGCGTCCGGGCAACCCCGCAAAGATTGGCGGATCTATTTCAAGCTGGACCGGCTACCCACCGGTTCGGACCGCACTCGCCTGGTCCTGGCGACCGATGCGTCCAACGCCTTCATCATGGAGGCGTCCGTCCTGACGACGGGCCAAATCCGCCTGATGGATGGATTCGGGGGGACCGAAGGCACCACCGTTTCCACGGTGAGCGCCGGGGTTTGGTACCGGCTTGAGGGTTGGTTCACGCACAGCGCCACTGCTGGCCAAATGGGCATGTCCCTGTTCACCAGCATGGACGCAACGGCGGTGTCCAATGCCGGTGACACCATCACGGGGTCCGCGGACAACGACACCGTGCGCGGCGGTGGGAACCTCACCATCGGTTTCGGTATCGCCCGGGACGAGGCCAGTCAAGGCGTCATGCTCGACGGGGTCCGCGTGCACGACGCTGGCACTGCCATCGGCCCAATGGCGCTGCTGTCCCCGCCGATCCTGCCCAACAAAGACGCTGATCTGCGGTGGAAGGTTTCCGGGCCCATCGCAAAGGACCTGGATACCCGCTGGGGTGTGGCTTCCTCGGTCTCCAAGGACTTGGATGCCCGGTGGCGTGTCACATCCACAGTCACCAAGGACTTGGATGCGCGGTGGGGTGTCGCGTCGGCGGTGTCCAAGGATTTGGATGCCCGGTGGGCGGTGGTGTCTTCCGTCGTCAAGGACCTGGATACCCGTTGGGGTGTCCAGGTTGCCGTTTCCAAGGATCTGGATGCTCGGTGGCGGGTTACGTCCACGGTCACCAAGGACCTGGATGCACGCTGGGCGGTGACCGCGGCCACCACGTCCGTGTCGAAAGACCTGGATACCCGGTGGGGCGTTGCAGGTGCGGTAACTAAGGACCTGGATGCGCGCTGGGGTGTCACGTCGGCGGTGTCCAAGGACTTGGATGCGAGATGGGGCATCACGTCCTCTGTCTCGAAAGACCTGGATGCCCGGTGGGTTGTCCTTTCCGTCGTCGCTCCGAAGGATGTCGACCTTCGTTGGAAGGTTGAATCCGGGGGTGTCATGACGTTCGACGTCTACAACGGTTTTGAGGGGACCAACGGCGCTGCCCTGACGACTGCCAACTCCGATGACAACGAGCCTGGGTCCACTGCTGTTCAGATCCTTGCCAGTTCCACCGGCTCTGCGCGGGTGTACACCACGTCGGGATACCACCTCGGGTCAAGCGCGTTGTACTGCACAACGGGCGGCACGGCCGGCATGTCTTATGTCGGGTGGTCCGGGGGGACTGTCGGTAGCACTGCCGCTGGGCAGCTGCGCAAGGACTGGCGGGTCTACTTCAAGGTAGATCGGTTGCCCACGGGTTCGGACCGTACGCGGCTGGTGCTCGCTGCGGACGCGTCTACCACCTTCGTCATGGAAGTGTCGGTTCTGACGACGGGTCAGGTCCGGCTGATGGACGGTTTCACTGGGACCGAAGGCACTACCGTCTCGACGGTGACCCCTGGGCAGTGGCATCGCCTTGAGGGTTGGTTCACGCACAGTGTCACGGCGGGGCAGATCTCCGCCTCGTTGTTCACTGATCCGGACTCCACCACTGTTGCTGTCGCTGGCGACGCGATCACGGGTTCTGCGAACAACGACACGGTGCGCAACGGCACGAGCCTTCTCATGGGGTTCGGCATCGCCCGTAACGAAGCGAACCAGGGCGTCACCATCGACGGCGCCCGGGTGTGGGACGCGGGTACACCGATCGGTCCGGCGCCGCTGTTGGCGCCGATTGCCGCGCCCAAGGACGTGGACGTCCGGTGGAAGGTGGCTCAGTCTGTCTCCAAGGATCTGGATGCTCGGTGGTCCGTCGGGGGGCAGGTGTCCGCGGACCTCACGGTTTCGTGGGTCACGTACGAATCCCCGGTGGCGACAGCGGAGTTCCAGTGGCTTGTCGCCAGTCTGGTGACGGCGGACGTTTCCTTGCCGTGGCGTGTGTCCACTGCCGTTGCCGCGCCCAAGGACCTCTCCTTGCCGTGGCGTGTGGCCAGTGCCTTGGCGTCGCCGAGGGACCTGTCGTTGCCGTGGCGGGTGGCTGCCCAGTTGGCGGCCCCGAGGGACCTGTCGTTGCCGTGGGCGGTTAACCAGGGTGTCACCAGGGATGTGTCCCTGCTGTGGAAGGCTGCTGGTTCGGTGTCGAAGGACATGGAGCTGGTGTGGGCCACGACAGGGAAGGTCACCCGTGACATCGGAGTTCAGTGGGGTATCGCGTCCGCGGTCAGCAGGGACGTTTCTGTTCCGTGGCGTATCTCCGCCGCCATGTCCACCCCCTCGTCGATGGGGTTGTTCTGGCGCGTCGCGAATGAGATTGCCGCTGCGAAAGCCCTGGAATTCCGATGGAAGATCCTCCAGACCGCGGACGCCACGGACCTAGCGCTGCGGTGGGGGGTCACTGCACCCCTGAGTCAGGATCTCGATCTGCCCTGGCGCGTGTTGTCGCGGGTGTCGCCGAAGGACGCAACGCTACAGTGGGGCGTCCTGGGTACGGTGGCGAACCGGGATCTTTCCATTCAGTGGGTACTGCGGGGGCAGGCGGCACGGGACCTTTCCGTCCTGTTCAGTACGGCCGGTCGGATCTCGCAGCTGTTGACCATTTTCTACCGTGTTCAGTCCGTTCCCTATCATAGTTCCGATGTCGCCCTTGGTTCCCTTACTGACGACACGCTTCTGTCGGGTTTGATAGGGGAAGTTGTTGTGCAGGACTAAGGAGTACACGCCATGGCGCTAGGTCCGTTCACGGTGGGGGATCTTCCCCCCGGGTTGATTCGTTTGAAAGTCACTCGCCCTCAGCAGGCCGACCCGTTCAATGGGTTTGATGCGGCGGCGATCGAGATCCTTGACCCTGCCGGTGAGGTTCAGACGGTTACCCCGGCGACGATGGAAGTGTCGTCGTCGAGCGTGTTGGGTGCGTTCCCGGCTCCGTTTGATGTCGCGGGTCAGTGGGCCGCGCGCGCTGTTCTGTATGGGCCGGGCGCTATCGAGGAGCGCAGTACGTGGACACGGTTCCGGGTGCGTGAGGATTCCGCCCCGTAACGGTGTATAGGCAGGGGTGATCCGGTGAGGGTGGGGCGTGGCACCCGTGGCGGAACCGGATCACCCCGTTTTCCTCACTGTCGGATTCCGGACTCCGGTTCGCCTTCGGGTGCCTTGCCTTCCATGGCCTGACGGTACTCAGCGTCGGTTTCGGTCACGGGCTTGTCGGGGTTTTCGTTGTAGGTCTTCGCGCGCTCGACGTCCTTTTCGTCCATACCGGGCATTTCTCCTCCTCGTTGGTCTGTGTACATCGTACCGCCGTGGATGGGTATGGGCGCAAGACTCTGTCCGCATCCCGGATACCCCGCTTCATGATCATTGCCCTACCATGCGGGGGGCTGCTCACGTTCATATGCATGTGCCAACGAATTGGCATGCCTTATTTATTGGATAGCGTGTGGGGATATGGACGCGGGGATACCATGCCGGGGATGGCTCTTAACCGGCGAGAGGGGCAGGGAATGCGTGAACACGGAACGGGTGAGACGCATGTTGTTCGACTTCGGTTCTCTTACCCTGGGGTTTGGGATAATCACCCATCAAGCTTTCATTTTGGATCCGGGACAAGCGAATCCGGTCCTGCTGGGGACGGCGCTGGGTTTGCTAGCGGGGCCAGCGGGAGCAGCCGCAATCAGTCTCGCCCGGAATGGGCAGGCAGGCTCCGGTACAACATCCTTGCCCTCGGGATCTCCGGAGCAGCCGTCGCCACCGGAGCAACCATCGTCGCAACCCGAATCATCGGGCACTAGGCCATGACCGATGACCCACCACCCCGAAAGGGACCCACCGCAGTGAACGCGCGTTCCCCGCTCGTCATCATCGTCCTACTGCTCGTGTTCACCCTGGGCGGCATGACCGTGAACATCGTGTACACCAACCGCGCGGCGCAACAGGCCATCGAACAGGCCGAGGTAGCTCGCAAGGCGTCCGACCGCAAGTTCTGCGAGACGTTCGGGATCCTCACCGCGTGGACAGAGAACGTGCGCCCCGCACCAACGACGCAGTTCGGTGTGCAACTGCAGGCGGCATTCCGCACGCTGTACCGCAACCTCGGTTGCGACGCCTCGCTCCTGCCTGCACCCCCGTCCTTCACTCCGATTCCTCGTCCGTCACCCAGCACGACTCAGTGACACGTATCGTTTAGGTGCACGTCACCGACACCGAAAGGCCACGCCATGGCCATGAACCTGACCCGCCCCGACTTCCACGTGGACAAGCCGAAGCCAGACAACCCACTGATACTTGGGTCCATTTGGTGGTTTTGGCGCATGGTGAGAACCCTGACTCCCGACCTGGAACTCGGCGGCATCTACGCGGACAAGTCGGGATTCCACAACAGTGGGAAAAGGAACAAAGCCCGCTGGCCCGGCAATTACAGCATTCGGGACAAGGTCAACCAGTTCGGTCCGGGATGGGATGCAGCGTCCGCCATTGACCTGACATTCCCCTCCGCGCAGTCGGGAAACTACCGCACCATCGTCACGTTCTTCAAGCGACTGTGGAACTCCGCGCACGACCCGAAAGACCCGCGTCTAGACATGTCCGTGTTTGAGTTCTACGGACAGCTGGACAACGACCGGTCGGTGGAGGGGTACAACGAGTACCGGGAAGAGGGCGCGACCTCCGACCCATCACACCTGTGGCACATCCACATCTCGTTCATCCGCTCCAAGGTCGGCGACTACTGGGCCATGTGGGCCCTGTACACCGTGCTCGCGGGATGGTCGGTGGACAAGTGGCGTGCGAGCCTCCCCGCCGCTGCGGCCCCCGCACCAACCAAGCCGCCTGCGGGGCTCCCGTCGTTCCCCCTGGGCAAGCGGGTGCTGGAGCTGACGACTCCGCACATGCGCGGCACCGACGTGAAGTACGTTCAGGCGTTCATCGGGAAGTCCGCAGCCGATGGCGAGTTCGGCCCAGACACCCGTGATGCCGTGATCTGGTACCAGAGGATGCGCGGGTTGAAAGCTGACGGCGTTGTCGGCCCGAAAACTTGGGCAAGCCTCACCTAACCACGCTAGGAGTATCCCCATGAAATCCAGGATCTTTGGTCGTGAGCCGTCGTTGTGGCTGCAGGGCATCTCGGCCGCGCTGACGTTCTTCGTCACGTTCGGCTGGGACGGCCTGAGCGCTGAACAGGCAGGACTCATCGTCTTCTTCGTGTCCGCCGTCCTCACGGCATGGAACGCACTCCTTGTCCGTCCCGTGGCCCCGACCGTGTGGACCGGCGTCATCACCGCAGGCGCGGCGGTACTCGGTGCGTACGGTCTCGACTTCTCGCAGGAGCGGGTTGGTGCCCTGGTGCTGGCAGTGACCGCCGTGATGGGCATCCTGCTGCGCCAGTCGGTGACCCCGGAGGTCTCTCCGTCGAACGCCCCCGTGGGCCCGGAAGCCACTGGCCTTACCGGCGGATCCCGCCTGCACTAGACTGGAGACAGTGGGACCAGCCCAGGACCGCACCGATACGGAAATGCCCCGCACCTTCCACGGGATGCGGGGCATTTCTCTGTGCTGGTCCGGCTACATACTCATGGGGTCGCGGGTGGCGTTCGCCCCCGTGAGGGAGTCGAACCGTTCGGCGCGTTCCGTCTCGATCGTTCGCCAGGTGGCAAGGGCTCCCATGCCGATGACGAAGAACGCCACGGTGAACAGGGTTCCCACCAGGGCAATGGCTAGTCCTGTGCTCATGCTGGCACCCCCATGTCGAACTCGCCGCGCTTGACCGCACCCACGAACTCGGTCCACTCCTCGTCGGTGAAGTACAGGACCGACGGTTGAGTCGGGTCGGAACTGCGCACTAGTACTCCCTGGTCCACCCCCATGTGGACCTCTACGCATGTTGAGCTGCCGCAGGTGGAGCTACGCCGGAACGTCACTGGGGGCCACCGCCTTCATTCGGGTCCATGTGCGTTGCGCCTGCTGGATGAACGTTTCCAGGTCGGAGATCGTTTTGTCGTGGGTCGCCTTCTCGGACTTGCTCCCCGCGATGCAGACGACTTGGTGCGGATCGCTTCCCTCGATAATGTGCAAGAGGATCGCCCAGCCGCCGTGATCGGCGCTACGGGTGATGACAAACCGGGTGGTCATGCCTTGCCGCTCCGGCGTTCCATCTCCGCCGTGAAGCTGTACGTCGCGCCGTTCACGGCCTCTGCCACGAACTCGGGGGTGCCGGAGGCGGAGAATGTGTACTGGTCTGACTGCGAGCGTCCCTGGAAAGTCACCGTGACGTGCCAGGGTTCCGGGGTGTCCAGCAGGGTGCCACTGAACGGGGTGGCGCCGCTGTAGAAGTCCTTCGCCAGGGGTGGGGCGCTCACCTGGGGCATGTGGGTGGTGTCGTACTCGGTCATAGTTCTTGCTCCTTTCGGTTTACTGTGTGGGGGTTGTGCGACGCTCCCGCCATTACGGGTGCCTCTGTTCGGTTATCTTCCATCCCCACTTCTCGAGGATGTACAGCGCGACGGGGATGGGGACGGGGTAGCCGATACAGGTGAAGCACGTGCCCCGTCCGTCTTCGGTCATTTCCATGGACCCCGAGAATGTGGCTCCATGGAACGGAATGACAAGCTTGGGGATCCGTCGCCAGTCTTCCGATTCATCACTCCGGTACAGATGGATCTCTTCGGCTTCATCGGAAACTATCCACTGTTGCCCTTCGTCCTGGTGGATGACCGTCCAGTCGCCGGGATGGAGCGAGGGCAGGGTGTCCGGGTCGATCACCGTGTACCCCTGTTCATTTGATCAGGTTAGCGTCGTTGAACTGATAGACGACGGGGATTCCGGTAGTCATTTTCTCGGTGATCTGTAGCGAGTTCCCGTCCCTGACCACATTCCATCCCGCTTTCTCAAGGATGTACAGCGCAACAGGGAGGGGGACGTAGTCACCGAGGTAGGTGAAACAAAGGCCCTGCCCTTGATGAGTGATATCTAGAGATCCTGCGAATTTGGCCTCATGGAACGGGATGACGAGGTTAGCAATCCGTCGCCCGTCGCCCAGCCAGATTGATGCGTTGTCCAAGTACAGGCGGACCTCTTCGGCCTCGTCAGAGGCTATCCATTGCTGTGCCTCGTCCTGATGGATGACCGTCCAGTCACCGGGGTGGAGCAGGGGCAGGGTGTCCGGGTGTATCACCGCGTGCCCCACACCGTATTGAAGCTCTGGAACTGCATCTTGTCGCGCAGTGTCAGGAAGTCCTGCCGGGTGAGCGCCCCGTCCGCGATGGCCTTCTCGGCTGCTTCTCGCAGGATGGCGTCTTGGCGTTCGCGTTCCTGGCGCATGGCCTCCACGCGACGTCGGGTGAACTCTGCCGTCCTGGCCGCATGGGTGGCCTTGCTCCGGCTGAGTAGTCCCCAGATGACGGCTGTTGCCGTGGCGATGACGAGGAAAGCGGTGCTACCGGTGGTCACACTGGCCACGATAGCCAGCACCAGCAGGACAGGGATGACGTTCCAGAGCTTGTCACGCAAGAGGTTGAGCGTTTGTTCCGCCGCGAACCCCAAACCGAATACAACGTTGTCCATGACTATGCCTTTCTGGTGGTCGGTGGTGAATGAGCGGTGAGGGGGGCAGGAGTCGAACCTGCACCTCGTGTCCGAATGAGCAGCGGACAGGGGCCGGACACATGCTCTGCCGTTGAGCTACCCCCTCGTGGGGCGCCTCCCCGGTTCCCATCGGTAGGAACCGGGGAGGACTTTTCCCGTCCCCACGGGCCTTTCTACAGGACTGCCTCACTTACTGCGGGGGTTGCCACCCCGGCGCGTCCTGCTTAGCCTCGGCGAAACCGTCAGCACTGGTGTCACTGTCGTCGTTCTGCTCGTCTGCAACCGGCGAGCTGCGCAGCCAGTCGCGGCTGCGGATGTCCTTCTCCAGATCAGCCTGTTCCGTGCGGATCAACTCGGCGAGAGTGTTCAGGCGCTGCGCCTGCTTCTCCCGGATCTCCCGGAGCCGCGCCTCGTTCTTCTCAAGCCGCGCAGTGCGCCGCTCGATGCGCTTGTCCAGGGTGTCAAGCTGTCCTTGAAGGGACGCCCTTGTCAGCATGGGTACTCCTCAGTGTGGCGTGACGTTACCTATGATCATGACGGTTGGGCGGAGCCTGCCGTTTTATCTACGGTAGTGGTGATGCGTACGGCGCTACCGCAGATCCATTTCGAAGCCGACAGGCTCCGTCCTCCTCCTAGTGGCCCGTTTCTCCCACGGGTGGGCCAATCCCGTCCGCAGGCCGAAGGATCATTCGGCCGGGAGTACGTCCGCCTACGAGGTGCCGACTCAGGCGAACGGGTCTTCGGGTTTGATGCTGGCGAGATACGCGCGTGCGACTTCCACGTCCTTATCGTCAGGCCCGTCCAGAACGACAATCGGCTTGTCGCCACCCTTGGTGTTGGGCTTCTCCTTGACCTTGCCCAACTGCATGGTCTTGGCACCGGGCTTGCCCTTTTGGGCAAGGATCAAGTTAAGCTCGCTGACTACGGGCCCGTTCAGAATGAGCATTCCGTCAACCACCGTCGCGTTCTCTACGGGGTTTGGACTTTCCATGTCGAAGAACACAACGTTGGCTCGCACCCCATCAACCGGGCCACGGGGGCTAGTGATCGCACCCGGGGCAAACTCCAGTGGAGTTATCAGCGCGGTTTGTCCGGCGTAGCCGCGAAGTTGGCTTCCGCCGGAGCTACGGGCGAACGGGTCGTTGGACATCCTTACCTCTTCCTGTTCATGTTCGTGTTCGTGTTCTCTTCTGTTCCTCTCGGCAGTAGCCGAAAGTCTGTTGTTGGGATGGGCCCGATGCCGCTCAACCTCCACCAAAGGGAGCTAGCACCGGAACCCATCCCGGTTGTCCCGGGCACTCTCCATGTCGCTCGACGGCCCACCCGAACGACACGACATGTGACAGGGGAACCCGGAACCAGTGATGCCCTGTGAAATTCTCAAGGAACTTGACGAAACTTGGTGGTTTCCGTCTTGCTTGGTGGTGAAATCAGAATACACGACTGAACTCTGTGCGCAAGTGCCGAACTTCTAGGAAAACTCAGCAAGTTTCCTGAGTCCTAGGTCTTTTAGCTCAGGAGTCCACTCACCAGCGGCAAAGCACTGTTGAGCAACGTTGCGCACCTCAGCCTCAGTGGTGCACGCGGAGATCTGTTCAGCCCACGTCGTCACCGGTGTCGACCACGGCGGGGTGGGGTCAACCTCACCAACCGTGGCCGACGACAGAGGTGTGGCGATGCCGCGCATCTTGCGCCACTCCCGCACATCAGCAGCGATATTGGCGCCATCAGCACCGATCGCCAGGTCGACGAAGTGGATCGTTGCCTTGCCGCCGGATACCTGATCGTTGGCAGGAAGGTGCACGACCACGGCAACGTCCCGGCGGACCTCCGGCATGGGCAGATGCTTGCGCGCGCTCCTGTCCCACACCGTTGCGGCGGAGGCGTACAGGTACTCCTGCACGGCAATCTCGCCCCAGCCGTATTGGAGATCCTTACCCGTCTTGAGGTCCCCGATGACCAAATGGCCAGGAGAGAGGCGGCATTGCATACCCCCGAGTTTCATGGATATGGGCTTGGTGACCTCAAAGATTCGGTCGTACTTTCCGGCAACCCCGTACATCAGGTTGACAATGATCTGTTCCATCCACTCCGCGCGGGGCTTGAGTCCCGCGTCGGCCAGGGCCTTGCGGTAGGCGTCCATCGCCGCGTCCCACGGTGGGGGGATGTACGGGGTCTCGCCGCGGTCAACGGCTTCGGAGAAGGAATGCAGCGCGGTACCGAGGTTGCTACCCGCCCGTGCGGCTGCGGCGTTCGACGCTTCTTCGGCGATGCTGTTCAACCGATCCTTGTCCCGCTCCGGATCACACGCCGCGGCGGCGAGAATAAGGTCCTGCCGCTGGGACAAGCCCTTGACTGCCATACGTTTGCCCCACTGGCCCAGGGCGTACGTGTCAGATGCGGACTTGGCGAACGTCGTCACCCTGGTCCACGCCGTCTTCTTCCCCGTCTTCGGATGCGGGATGAGGTACCGGCCCCACCCGTCGCGCTCGATGCCTTCCTCGTCCAGCTTGCCCGTCACGGGCTTGCCGACGGCTGACTCGAACGGGTCGCTGTTGGTCATGCTGCGTTCCACTTGAGGAGGATGTTCGGGAACAGGTGCGGATACCCCCACGGAGCCTGTTCGGGGATGAGAACCGGACCTCCGGAGATCCGGCGGAAGTCGGGGGAGTGAAGCATGTCGACCGGTGCCAGGCAGTTGTCCGGGACTGTCCACTCCTCGGTCGTGTAGTACTTACCGCTCGGTTTGAACAGGATGACTACGGCTTTCTGTGTCATGGGGTTTCATCACCTTCCTCGATCTCGTACCGAAACACCCTGGCCAAGCCGACGCGCGAACCAGGCGCGGATCATTCGGCACTCTCCGACTCCTGCTGACCCATGCGCGTCCGAAACCTATGCGCTAGCGCGTTAATAGCCTCAGCCTGTTTGACTACTTCCCTCGGGACCTTCGCAAGTGCATCGCATGCACACCATTCGTGAGGCCCCGCCTTAGGGTGCGTATCGCGCTGGTCAATCAGGTCAAACAGGACGTCCCACATCCACGGGGGTACGTCGGCGATTTCAGGTGTCAAGGGGTTTCTTCACCTTCCTCGATCTCGTATGCGAACGCCTGAACGGTCATACTTCCGTCTGCGTGGCGCTCGACGGAATCCACCCCTAGCAGCACCGCGCCGGAGGAGTCAGAAAACAGGATCCGGGATCCCACCTTGATATCCTCGGGATCTATCGTCCTTCCGGCGTACTGGGCACAGAGCGCGTCGAACTCCTCGAGGCTGATGCGTCGGCGGGGTCGGACGTTGATGAACCGGTCATAATCACCCATCAGTTTCCACCACTCTCCAGACCTCCAGATCCCCATCGGGGTTGCGTACGGTCTTCAGTACGGAGGGGTGACCTTGGGCGAGCCACTGCTCCATCTGTTCGTAGTACTCGTTGACCTCCTGGTCGTCGCCCCATCCCGAGCGAACCCATTCCATCGCCGCCCGGATAGCTGCGTCCGGGTTGGCGGATGCCCACGACTCCGTGATGTCCCTCTCCGGGTACGTCACCTCAATGGTCATCACTGCTCTGTCACTTCCGTCCACCCCTCGGCCGCCAGGTCCACCGACTCATCGGCGAACACGTAGCACGGGTTGGATCCGTACGGGGAGTTGATAAACCAGAACCCCCGGAACATCGGGACCTCTTCGGCAGGGATGTCGAAACTGTTGCGCGCGTCCTGCTCGTTGGTGAACTGCGAACGGATAGCGGCGTAGATCTGGTTCATGGTTTGTGCCTTTCTGGCGATTGAAGATCCTGCAGGAGACCTGTCAGGAACGATGTCAACTCTCGGTGACTGAGGTACTTGAGTGCGTCGGTGAGGACTTCCACGCCCGTTGGATTGAGGCATAACCACCCTCGCTCGGTGAGCTTGCTGGCAGCCTTGCGGTTCGCCCTCTCGGCGCGAGCCGCGTTGGCCGGACCAACGTTCGGATTCTTCGGTGCGGGCATGAGGTCAGTCCCGCGCTTCGTACAGTTCCGCGAGCGCTGCCTTTGCCTGCTCAATCAGGGACGTCAACTTGGTGATTGCCTGTTCCCTGGTGTCGCCGAACTCGTGGGTCACGGGGTACGCAGGTGTACACGCGCGGGATACCTCTACGACGTAGAGGGCCGGGATGACGCCCTGCTGGGGTGAGGACTGAAAGGCGGCGACTCTCGCTGGGGGGTTCGGCATGCCGACGTAGGTGACCTCGTTGCGGTGCATCTGTGTTGTCATGGAAGGGACGCTACACGAAATCATGTTTCGTGTATAGCCCCTTCCTCATGATCCTTACGCCGCTGCGTGGTCAAGTGGAAACCCCTGCCACGCGGGCAGGGGTAGATCCGATACGGCGTACTGAACCTCTTGGAAAACGACAATGCCGCCGACAGGGCCAAGGGATACGTCCGGAACTTGACCTTGTCACAGTACGAACACTGATCACGCCTCATGTCAGACAAGCGGGGCACTCGATCTGCGAGCACCCTCCCGGCGAAAACACAGAGAAACGAACGTGCGCGGCCACCTTCGCGGTTTCCCCGCGCACGCTGGCCACCTCTGCGTACAGGCGGCCAATGTCCGACGACGATCCGATATGCGCGCGGCGCATAACATCCAGCTGGGCGCGGATGGCCGCAAGCTCCTGTCGTAGATCCTTCACCTCCTGCTGCAACGCCGTAACGGTCGTCTGCACCCGTGCCGCCTGGTTTTCCAGCATCGACGGATTACCTCTCGGGTAGTTAGCGGATCCCTGCATCATCTCTTGCCATCTCCGATCTTCATGCAGAAGTCGTGGTCATCGGTCATACCGTCACCTTCCTAGAGGTACTTGCGGGATGGTCTTCCCGGTTGATATCGACAGAGAAAGCGGAATCAAGTAACTGATGATGCTCTCCAGCCGGTTCCATGCTTCATCCCCGCCGGAACTCCTGGATGCATGGCGCAGCAAGTCAAGTGCAACCATGGTGGGTAGATCTGGATCCTGAACGTGTACGTAGCCCAGGTGCCCAGAAACCGACTTGTGTCCGAGGACGCCCATACCCCCCCAGGAACATCAGCACTTGATGTCCAACTGCTGTGCAAAACTCAAAGTAGTTGTCCGGGGTCAGTTCTCTCATGGGATTGTTGTTCACGCGTTTACCTTCCTAGGGGCACCTTTCGGGTCCAACATCACCGACGCGGTGTGGACAGAGATAGCGTCAGCCGCCTGCGTCTTCGTCATCGCCGTGGCGTCAATACCGAGGGACTGGGCGTAAGTCTTCTGCGCCTCACTGGCAGGGACACCCTTACGGCGCCACGACGACTTACGCGAGGCAATCGAGGCGTCCATCTTCATGGCGTACTCCTCGGCCTCCGCAAGCGCGTACTCCAAGGACAGGCCCGTACGCACCCACTGACCGCCCCGCGCGCTGTAGTTGCTGGGCGTGACACCCACCTTCCACTTCTCCGTACCCGTCTCGGACGCGGCGGTGCCCTCGTCATCAGGCCACAGGAAGACAGTTCGCATCTTCGTCTGAATGAACCACACCCCGCTATGAGTTTGCAGCCACGCGCCCTGACTCTGGTGGAACAGGTTCACCTCATCGAACCCGCGGTCACCCGCAATGGACAGCTTGCCCCTGTCCTTCTTCTCCCGACGACCCTCCGCCTCCGCCTCCATGAGGGACTGCCCCGGCTTCGGGCGCACACTCTCCGTAGACAGGTCAGCGACACTGGCCAGCGGGAACCGGCCCGTCACACCAGTGATGTCCAGGACCAGGGCCTCGCGCTTGCCCGGAAAGGGGCGCAGCACCCGGCCCACCATCTGCACATAGAGACCGTGCACGGAGGTCGCCCGGCCCATGAGGGCAACCTCGGCCTGAGGCATGTCGAACCCCTCAGTCAGCACGCCTACCGAGTGGATGACCTGGATGTCCCGTTCCCGGTACCGCTTGTAGATCAGGTGGCGATCCTCTCGCGGGGTGGCGCCGAGGATGACCGCGGACGCGATGCTTTGCTGGCTGAACTCCGTCGCCGCCAACTCCGCGACCCGCACCGTGGGCCAGAACGCGATGCCCTGACGGGTACCCGCATGCTCGGTGTACCCCTGCGCCGCAACCTTGAGAGCGTCCGAACTTTCCAACGCCTCACCCAGTGACGCGTCGGCGAAGTCGCCCGATTTACGAACCACCTGTGTCAGGTCAAGACCGTCAACCGTGATGGCCCGCCCGCGCACATCCGTGAGGAAGCCGTTGCGGACACCAAACAGGACATCCATCTGGTACAC
>Ga0196958_10000104_pt1 | contig 30895 bp, 21 predicted proteins | sample S1v_10metaG_FD_148654 | JGI IMG/M metagenome (GOLD analysis project Ga0196958, IMG submission 148654) | Soil microbial communities from Anza Borrego desert, Southern California, United States - S1+v_10 | ecosystem: Environmental > Terrestrial > Soil > Desert | place: USA: California | collected... | reverse complement strand
GCGTCCTACCCGTCCGCAGGGCCTGCTCCGGCCGCGAGGTCTGATAGCAGCAGGGCGAGCACCCGCTCCTCGTGCACCGGGGAACGTGCGAAGTCATGGACGACCCGTAATCCGGCGACAGCAGCCGCGAGACCATCGGGGGCGTCGTGGTGACCGCTCAGGCCGCACTCCTCGGCATAAGTTCGCGCGTTGAAACGCCACGACAGCGCTCCTGGCGTCACAGAGAGCACTTGGTCTGTGATGGTGAACCCGGCCGGGTCGAAGTCCGCCCGCGCGTGGATCGTGCAACCGGCGGTAGCAAGACCGGCGAGGAGGTCGAGGGCGGCGCCGGAGGCGATTCCGTCGGTGCACGCCAGTGGCGGGCAGGCCGGGCCGAGCGCGTCGGCGGCGGCTTCCGCGATGGTGGGGTTCTCGCACACGAAGACGTCGAGCTGGCGCTCGGCGAACCGGTCCGGGTCGTAGAGCGCCAGCTCGACGTCTTCGTGCGTGGAGAGCACTCGGACCCGGTCGGACAGGTCCTGGGTGGTGGTGATGTCCTCGGCGTCCTCGGCCGCCGCGGCCAGGACGGCCAGCACGAGCACCCGCCGGGTCGGCGGCCGGAACCGCCGGGGCGCGACGACGGCGCAGTCGACGGGAAGCCGGAACAGCCGGGCCGCGGAGTCGGTCACCACCAGCCGGTAGCCCAGCCGCTGGGCGAACCACTCGCCCAGCGCCGCCCGGTGCGCCCGCACCAGCGGCCACGCGTCGGGGTGGGTGTGCCGGTCGAGCACCGGCGAGCGCAGCAGGGTGGTGAACGCCCGCTGCCGCTCGGCGGCGTCGCGGTTCACGCGGGCTCCATTCCGAAGTACCAGTTCAAGGTCACCATGCTGCCGCTGTCGGCGCGCAGGCTCGTGGTGTCGTGCGCCCGCGGCGGTCGGCGCAGCGTGACCCGCCACCGGCCGTCCCCGGTCACCGCGCTCTCCGACCGCGTCCGCCGCACGACGCCGACGAACTCCAACAGCAGGTCCAGCTCCGCGTCGGTGATCCGGCCCCAGTCGGCCAGGCGCGTGCCGGAGCGCCGGCGCAACGCCGCCTCGGCGCCGCTGCGGGCGGTTCGGGCGGCGAGCCCGGCCCGCCGGGCGGCGCTCTTGCCCGTCGAGTAGTCCGGGATCCTGGTCCGCCTGCCGACCGCGGCGCGGGCGCCCTGCTCGCGGAAGCGCGCCGTGATCGGCGCAGGCGGTGCGCCGGCCCAGCTCAAGTCGCCGTCGTCGGCGGAACCCGACGCCAGCAGCAGGTGGCGCGCGGAGAACGCGCCGACGGCGGTGTCCCAGACCCGCCAGGCGCTCTCGTCGTCGGGGGCGCGCTCCACCGCGACGGCCAGGGCCAGGAGTTCCGCGCGACGGGTGACCGCGCCCCCGGTGTTCAGCAGGAGGTTCATGTTGCGCGCCCACGGGGCGACCAGGTCGCGCAGCCGGCGCCGCAGCTTCCGCGCCTGGCCGTCGGCGCCGCCGAACCAGGAACCGAGGGCCTCCCAGGTGCGTTCCCAGCGACGTGCCTGGGAGGCCACCACCTCGTCGTCCGCGTCGGTGTCCAGCGCGGCGCGAACGCAGGCACGCCACACGTCGGGGGTCAGCAGCGGGTCCAGCTCGGCCACCAGCTCGGCGATCCTCGGCGTGTGCACGTCGACCTGCTCGCCCCACATGCCGACGTAGGAGCGCAGCGTCCGCCACAGCAGGTCCTGCTTGGCCCGGTCCGGCCCGCCCGACAGGGCGTGCGCCAAGGTGCGCTGCCACCCGCGAGCCGCGGTGGCCATGGCCTGGTGCATGGCCCCGACCTGTTGGAACTCCGTCGCCGCGGCGGTGCACACCGCCTGGCGGATCGCCTCCGCGAACGCGATCAGCCGTTCGTGGATGGCACGCGGAGCCGGCGTGAGGTCGCCCGCGGCCTCCTCGGTGTCGTCGACCGACGACCGGAACACGTGCAGACCGGCGGCCCTCGGGGTGAGCTGGTACCGGTCGCGCCGGCGCAGGAAGTCCTCCCCCGAGCGGGCGGGCTCCTGCCGGCGGGCCACGACCCGCCACCGCGCCAACCGCTCCAGCCTCGCGTCGAGGTGCAGCACCTCGGGGGCGAGCAGGCGCTCGACCACCTCCGCGGGCACCTGCCCGGCGAGCCGGGTGCGGACCCCGGCGGCCACCTCGTCGTAGGACAACCCGGTCAGGCTGGTGCCCTGCTCGGCCAGCAGGACGTCGACGATCACCCGGTACTGGGCCGCGACCGGGAGGTCGGGCAGGCCGGGACGAACTCCTGCCCCGGAAGCAGGGCCGACCACGGATCAGCGGGCGCCTCGGTCTCCGGCGTCTCGTCGTGATCGATCACGCGCCCAGGGTGCGAAGGCGGGGCGCCGAGCTGAGGGCAACAGCGACACATCATCCGTTCTTATGAATCCTTCCCGTCCAACGGCGCTATGGGCGGGTTGGGCGGTGTGGCGTCCCCGCCCTCCGGGAAGGCTCCTCTCCGATGGCCTCGTTCTCCCGTCGGACCTGGACGTGATCGAGCGGCGGTTCCCGGCGATGACCGCCGGGCCGCAGCAGGTCGAACTCGATCAGGGAGCGGATCGCGATCCGCCGACAGCGTTCCCGGTCACGTCACTCGAAGAACAGCCGGCGAGCAGGCTGTGACAGCGGGGGCTCCGGCAGCCGAAGCCCCACGCGGTCAGCCCAGTCCGTCCACATGCACGTCCGTCAAGCCTCGGGCCATTCTGCACCCCTGTTTGCGCGGTGCCCGGCGGGCGTAGTCGGTGTGGTGCCCGTCCTTCCTGCGAGCCTTGCAGCGGGCCGTTCCCCGGTGTAACGAATACCGATCCCCGACGGACATCGACACTGTCACCGAGCGACCCCTGTGCGACCCCCGTCCGCCGATTCGAACCGTTGAACGGTTGCCGTGCGACCCGTCCGACCCGCATTCAGGTGGTCACCGGACACACGCTCGAGGGAGGACGGAGATGGGCGACAGCACCGTCGTCGGCATGATGGACGATTCAGAGTGGATCACCGCGTGGCGCGGCCTCTCACCGGGGCTCGACCTGGCCAGGCAGGTGACGAGGTTGATCAAACGCGGCCAGACCACGTCGGTCGAGCAGCAGTTGCGGTCCCTCACCGAGGCCGAGTACTTCCGCATGGCTTCCGGCGTGACCGCGGACCACCCGCATGTCCGGCGCGGGCGGGCCGCGCTGCTGGAGCGGCACCCCGACCACACCGCCTCCTTCGAGCAGATCTGGGCGAAGACCTCGGGCGGAGTCGCCCAGGGCCACCTGCTGCACTCACTCGTCGCGGGCGTCCTGGCCGAGATGGTGGCCGAGTTCGGCGGCCGGCCCGACGCCCCGATCAGCTCGGACGAGCGGATCCGCCAGGAGTCGATCTGGTGCTGGCACGAGCTCGTGCTGGAAGGGCTCAACGGTCGCCAGTCCGTGGGCGGCGTCGGCTACACCCCGAACCAGGGCGTCTACCCGAACGCCGAGACGCCCAAGAGCCGCAAGGACTGGGCGCTGCGCCGGACCAGGGCCACTCGCGAGAGCTCGGTCGGCGAGAAGGAGGCCGCGCACGCCCTCGTGCGACGAATCGGCGGCGCGATCGAACCCGTGCCCCTCCAGGTCGGTCCTGTCGACTCCCTCAGCGTCCTGGACCAGATGCTGCCACCGAGCCTGGCCGCGGCCACGCGACGCCGACTCGCCCGCCACACCGGCACACCGACGCTGACCGACTACCAGGCCGAAGCCATCCCGGTACTCGCGAAGGCACTGCCGGCGGGCGAGAACCTGCTGCTCAGCGCCGTGACCGGGAGCGGGAAGTCGTTGCTCGGCCAGCTCGCCGCCGGCTACGTCGTGGGTCGCCGCGAGCTCGGGCACCGCAACCGGCGCGCGGTCATCGCACTGCCGTTGAAGGCGCTCGTCGGCGACGTGGTCGTCGAACTGACGGAGTGGTTCTCGGATGCGGGTCTCCACTTCAAGGTGCTGGGTGGCAGCCGCGACTACCCGGAGAACGTCGAAGATCTCGTGGCCGGCCGGTACGAGGTCGCGGTGATGATCTACGAGACCCTGGAGGGCTACCTGAGCAGCGGTCAGGACCCGCTCAAGGGCTGCGGCGTGCTGGTCGTCGACGAGTTGCAGTACCTGGACGACGAAACGCGCGGTCCGCGCCTGGAGTCGATGCTCACGAAGGTTCGCCTCAACTACCCGAAGCTACCGGTCCTGGGCATCAGCGCGGTGTTGTCGCAGGAGAGCCGGACGCGGCTCTCGGCATGGCTCGACGTGGACGACGAGCGGCACCTGCACACGTCCCGGCGCCCGGTGTCCCTGGACGTCCGCGCCTTCGACGGCTTCGTCTGGCGCAAGCTGCGCGACACGACTGCGGTCCGCGACTCGGTCGACGGCGAGGACACCAGGCCCGTCGAGGAAGCGCAACTGGACCTCCGATCCCGGGTCAACTCCGACTGGGCCAAGGACAGCGACGCGAAGCGCCGGATCATCGCGCCGGCGACCCGTGGCGGCAACGTGCTGGCGCCGGCGGTCGTGGTGCACAAGCTCAACGAGGACCCGGACTCCCGGATCCTGGTCTACACGCGGTCGAGGACCAGCGCCTACGCGCTGGCCGGCGCGATCCAGGCGGCGATGGACCGGGAGTTCGGATCGGTGATGCGCACCCGCACGAACCCGTGGCGCTACGGGCGCTACCGCGACGTGGCGTTATCGCCGGAGGCCGCGGACGAGCGGCGGCAGCGCCTCCAGCGCACCGCCGCGCACGGCGCGCGCAAGGACGTGGAAACCGCGCTGATGACGGGCTGCGCGTACCACACTCGCCAGCTCACCCGGCCGTTGCGAGAACTGGTCCAGGACGAGTTCCGCGAAGGTCTGCTCCGCGTGCTGGTCACCACGGACACGCTCAGCGTCGGCCTCAACCTGCCGGTCGACGTCGTGGTGGTCGCCAGCACGACGGTGAGCACCGGCGGCGCCAACGGCGAACTCCGCTCCCTCGGCCTCGGCGAGGTCAAGAACCGCATCGGCCGCGCCGGCCGCCTCGGCCTGAGCGAGAGCGGCGATGCCTGGCTGCTCACCGAGAACGCCGAGTACCTGCACAAGAAGCTGCGCGCGGACGACGACGTCGACGTGCGCACCCTGAGCACGACGGACGGCTTGTGGGAGCGTTTCATCCTGCCGCAGCACGGCGGCACCGACGTGGCCAGTCGGATGACCACCGAAGACCTGGCCTTGCTGGTGCTCCAGGACATGACCGCCAACGGCCGGATCCAGTCGCTGGACGACCACAAGCGACGTGCCGCGGAGGTCATGGGCGCGACACTGCTCGCCGACCTCGTGCCGGAGGGGCTGCCGTCGCCCGACCGGATCGTCTCCACCCTGGTCAGCCGCGGCCTGGTGACCAGGCCGGACGCCCGGGGTTGGAAGGCGTCACCGCTCGGTGTGGCGATTGCGGTCAACAACCTCCCGCTGTCCACGGCCCCGGTGCTGGAGCGCATCGCCGACTTGGCGGCCGACGGCGCGAGCGAACTGGAGCTGTTCCGGGTGGCCGCGACCAGCACGCCCGTCCGCCGGTTGAACTGGATATCGGTGACCGGGTGGAATCCGGACTGGACGCACGGGGACCTGGAACAGCAAACGATCAAGTCGGTCCGCGACCTGCTCGCGCCCGTGTGCGAGGAGAGCCGCGACAGCAGGCAGGCGGCGGACGAACGCCTGCTGCGACAACTCCGGTCCCGTGACCCCGACGCCGTCCTCGTGCCCCTGCCGAACGCCGTGCTCGCCGTGGATCAACAGAACTCGGGCGACACGCTGGACGACTCGGCGGGCCCCGACCTGGCTGAGGCGAACGTGGTGCTGCGTGCCCTGGTCGCCTACCTGTGGCGGCACGGCGTGCCGTTCACCGAGCTCAAGGGCCGGATCGAAGCCGGGACGCGCTACGAGCGCGATCGCGTCCAGCGCCGTCGCGGCAAGGCGCGCAAGGAGGTACGCCGAGCCGAGGTGCACCTGGCGGACATCGAGCAGCTGTGCGACCAGGTCAGCAACATCCTGGGTGCTGCCGACCACTTCGCCCGCCACCGCGTCACCGGCACTCGGACCCAGCGCCTCCAACCGCTCGCGGAGGCCATGTGGGCAGGCGTGCCCGCCTGGCTGACGCCGCTGCTGGACCTGCACGTGGACGCCCTGCACAGGGAACGCGTGCTGGGCATCGTGGGTGACACGATCCCCGAGGAACTGCGGGACCTCCTGGCCGACGAACGCCTGGGTCTGTCCCAGTCCGAGATAGAGGACGCCCAGGCCGCTCTCGACGCCCGTGATCGCAGGCAGCGCCCGGAACAGGCCACCCTGCCGATCGGCCTGAGCGAGAAGCCGGTCGCCGACAACCCGGACGCACCGTCCTACGGCGACTACTTCCTCGACCTCAGCCAGGCGCAGGACACGTCGACGGTCGTGGACCTGCTGGTGGACCTGTTGGAGCTGCACCACCTCGTGGTGAAGACCACCGACGACCAGGTGACCTTCGGCGTCCCGTCGGGCCCGAGCGCGACCCTGGTGCTCGCCGCTGACCGCGTCACCAGCTCAGTCGTGGAAAAGGTCCTGGTCGACGAGGCCGCCCCCGACGAGGTCCGAGCCCTCCTGTGCCTGTCGGGCATGACGGATCGGGCTCGATCGGTGGCGCAGTCGGTCCTGGAACCGGGTCGCACGGTGCTGACCGGCGTCGACAGCCTCCTGGTCCTGCTGAACCGCTCCCTGCGCGCGGGCCAGGACGCCGGTACCCCGGCCGCAGAGGCCGTGCTGAGCACCTTCGCCGCGGAGTGCGGCCAGGTCTCCGTGGTGGTGACCTCTTCCTGATCGACCACCCGTGCGCCCCCCGTCCGCCAAGACGGGGGGCGCACGCCTTGCCATGCGACCCGTGCGTCCCTCATCCAGGAGGTGGAGCACCGACCGGTGCTCCACAGCCGACGGCCGCCGCCTCCGACAGTGGAATGGGGGAAGCGGCGGCCGTCTGGGAACGCCCGGGAGGACGCTCATGAACAATGAAAGCAGCGGGGTCAAGACGGCAGGGGTCGCCGCAGGTGGCACCGCTCTGACCCTCTTGATCACCATCGGGGAACTCTCCCCCCTCACCCAGGACGTGTGCGCGATCATGCTGACCTTGGTCGTGGTCCTGCACTCGATCTCCCATCTGGTCACGTCCCTGAACAAGGTCAAGTAACCCTGGACGATGGGCGCCGGTGGGGTTCCCGCCGGCGCCCATCGCTGTGACCGGCCGACGAACGCACCAAGCGGAACCAGCTGCTTCCGCCCGTACGACCTGCCTCACTGAAACGCCCGGGTCACGGGCGCGATCCGTGATCGTGCTGCACCTTCCGCTGTTCGCGACCGTGGCCGCCCACCACCGGCCACCTGCTGATCAGCGGTGGTGACGGCGACGCCGTCACCACCGGACGGCGCCGGCGTGCGGCTCCTCCCCGGTGGGGTGCGGTACTACCGCGTGGTCGGTCCCGGGGCGGTGGGGCGGGGCGTGGTGGAGCGTTGGGTGATGGCTTCCGCCACTTCCTCGATCGCCCGGCGGATGAGGTTGCCGTAGTCGTCGTCGGCCAGGGCGTGCTGGTGGGCGCGTGCGGCGGTGATGTGGGTGGTGGCGGCGGGGAAGGAGGACAGGCGGCGGAAGTCGTCGGCCAGGTTGAGGTGCAGGGAGGGGTGGAAGGCGGCGATCCGCAGGGTGGCCTGGTGTTGCCGCACGCGGTCGTCGGTCAGGGCTTCGGCTGCGTCCAACGCCCTGGTGTCCCAGACGAGGGCTTCCGCCGGGTCCTCGTGCAGGTCGGCCATGTAGTGCGCGAGCGTGCAGCGGTGGAACGGGTCCCCCGCCGGGCCGATCCGGTCCCAGAGCCGGCGGAGGCGGGCGCGTGCCGCTTCGGTGTCGCCCGCTCGGCCCAGGGTGACGGCGGCGGCGATGTCGGTCATCGTGGGGTCCGGGGTCTGCGTGGTCATCAGGGGCCTTCCTGGGTCAGGGGGCGGACGGGCATGGCCAGGGTGGTCAGGTCGCCGTTGTCGGCGGAGCGGACGACCACCGGCTGGTCGGGGCCTGCCAGGTCGAGCATCAGGTCCGGGCCGATGGCCGTGCTGATCGCGGGGTAGAGGGTGGTGATCGCGAAGTCGACGTCGATCCCCGGACCGGTGACCGTGGCGGGGATCGGTGGTGCGTCAGGGGTTCCGCCCGGTCCGACCGCCACCGCGGAGTCGGTGACGCGGAGCCGGACCCGCTGGTCGCGGTGGTGCTCCAGGCGGTGCACCAGCGCGTTGCGCGGGACGAGCACGCGGGTGCGCACCTCGGGCAGGGAGGCCAGGAGCACCCGGTGGTCGGGGAAGGGCCCGGCGAGGGTCCGGCACTCGCGGGTGGTCTCGTCGTCGCCCGCCAGGCGGATGCTCCCGGGGCGGGTGCTCAGGTGGAGCCGGTGCCGGCGCCGCGCCCAGGGCATCGCCGCCCCCAGGTCGTCGGCGTCGACCGTCGCCGACCAGTCCGCCTCGTGGGGGCGGGCCGGCGCCAGCGTGCGGGTCGACAGGCGGTACCGGTCGGTCGCGGTCAGCTCGACGCCGTCGGCGGACACGCCGACGCGCACCCCGTTGAGCACGGGCAGGCCCGGTTCGCGGGTGGTCGCGGTGATGATCTGCTCGACGGCGGCGGCGAACACGGAACCGGTGACGGCGACGGGCGGCGACCAGCGCGTCGGGTCCAGCGAGGCTTTGACCGCCGCGGCGGTCTCCCGCGCCCGGTGCGCGCGCTCGGCCAGGGCCGCGACGTGCTCGTCGACGACCCGGGCGGCGTCGCGGCCGTCGGAGCGCAGGATCTCGGCGACGCGCTCGAGCGGCACGTCGATCTCCCGCAGGCGGCGGATCACGACCGCGCGCTCGACCTGGTCGCTCGCGTAGTAGCGGTAGCCGGACGCCTGGTCGACGCTGGCCGGCCGCAGCAAGCCGGAATCCGCGTAGAAGCGCAGCGCGCTGGCCGTCAGCCCGCTGGCGCGGGCGAAGAGGCCGATCGTGAGCAGTTCGGGCCGGGGCACCCGCCCATCATCGAGTCTCAGGTTGCCTGAGGGTCAAGCCCGGGCGGCCCGCACCCGGGAAACACCATCGGGCGACCTGATCGACAGGACAGCCCGCGGGCACCGGGTTACGGTTTTCCCGGTGTCACGCGGAAAAGGCGCGCCGCGCTTTCGCGTCGGCGCTGCGCGATTCGGCCGGGGGTCGCCCGCAGGAACTGAGGAGTGGCCTTGAAGAGGTATTCGTTGATCCGCGTCCTGGTGGCTCTCGCGACGGTCGCGGCGGGTGCGGTCGGGCCGACCGGCGCGGTCGCCGCGGCCGATCCCGGCCGGTCCGCGATCTTCGGCGGGGGGCCGTTCTACTCCGGCGGTCAACAGGACGTGGACGTCCTGCGGTCGTCGGGGTTCACCACCGTCATCGTGTGGTCCGTGCACGTCGACGAGGACGGCAGCCTCGGTCTCAACGACACCCGGATCGTGACCAACGGCGCCTACGTCGGCGATCCCGGGTGGCCGGGGCGGCTGCGGGCGCTGAAGCAGCAGCCGACCTCGGTCGACCGCGTCGAGGTGTCGGTCGGCTCGGCGGGCGTCCGCGACTGGGAGAACATCCGCGACCTGATCGCCGAGCAGGGCACCGGGCCGGACAGCGTCCTGTTCAAGAACTTCCGGGCGCTGAAGGACGCCACCGGGGCCGACGCGATCAACACCGACGACGAGTCGGCCTACGACGTCGCGTCGACCGTCGCGTTCGCGCGGATGGCGGAGCGGATCGGCTTCCGGAACTTCACCTTCGCGCCGTACGAGGAGATCCCGTACTGGCAGGGCGTGAAGCAGGAACTGGGCCCGCTGGTGGACCGCGTGTACCTGCAGGTCTACGCCGGTGGCGCCGACAACGACCCGGCGGGGTGGGCGCGGGCACTGGGGATGCCCGTCGACCCCGGGCTGTGGAGCAAGCACGGCGACGGCTGCGCCGCCGGCGACTCCCCGGAGGCCGTGGAGGAGAGGATGCGCGGGTGGAAGGCTTCCGCGGGCATCCCCGGCGGCTTCATGTGGCTCTACGACGACATCAGGAAGTGCGCGGAGTCCGGCGGGCCCACCGCCCGGGAGTACGCGCGGGCGATCAACGCGGCGACCGCCGGCTGACCCGCCGCGGCCGACCCCCGGTTCCACCGCCGGAGGACCGCGCGGGGATTATTTTCCACCCGTTGGAATAATGCGCGGCGGAGTGGGTGCCACCTGTTCGGGTGAAAGTGATCCGCAGTCGTGCGGAATGCCGGTAATCCGGTCGGGAACTATTCGGGCGCGGGGTGTTTCGCTAGGCTCCCACCATGCTGGTCGAAGTGCTCTCGGCGCACCCGCACGCGCTCCTGGCGCGGAGCGAAACGGCGATCGAGGACCAGTGGCGCCGGGTGCGCGCGCACCGGCGGGCGGTGGCGGACCTCCGGGCGCACCACGTGCTGACCCGGCGCTGGTGGCAGGTCGGCCGGTGGCTGCGGCAGCGGCGCGAGCTGCGCGAGCTGCTGGCGCTGGAGCCCCGGGTCGACCCGGCGCTGCTGATCAGGCGGGAGCGGCAGCGGCACGGCGTGCGGGCCGAGGAGCTGGTCACCGCGGCCCTGGAGCGGCTCGGCGACGACTGGCTGCTGTTCCGCGGCTACGCCAACCGGCGCGGCGAGGTCGACCACCTGCTCGTCGGGCCGGGCGGGGTGTGGGCGATCGAGGTGAAGTCGCGCGGGGTGGTGGTCCACGTCCACGACGACCGCTGGACGTTCGAGAAGTTCGACCGCTACGGCAACCTGGTCGAGAGCGGGTGGCTGCGCGACGGCGGCGGGCGCAGCTGGGGGCGCCAGGTGTCCGACGTGGCCGGCGAGCTGCAGCGGTTCCTGCGCTCCCGGTCCCTCGACGTCGTGGTGCGGCCGGCCGTCGCGGTGGTCCACGAGCGCGCGGAGCTGGGCGAGTTCCACAGCGCCCGCGACGTGCTGCTCAGCATCGGCGCCGACTACCTGGTCAACCACGTCGAGCGGCAGCCGGCCCTGCTCGACGGGTGGACCCGCGACCGGATCGCGGCGCTGGTCCGGCGCGACCACCGCTTCCACGAGGACCGCCGGGGGGACGGCGCGGCGGGCAGCCGCCGCCGGCGGTTGGTGCGGCCACCGTCGTGACCGGCGCGGGCCCCCGCGCGGCGCGGGGGCCCGGGGCACCGGTCAGCCGGGCGGGCAGGACCGTTCCACGGCGGCCACGAGGATCTCGGCGGCCCGGTCCACGACCTCCTCCGTCACGTTCAGCGGCGGCATCATGCGGATCACCGCGTCGTCCCGGCCCGCCAGCTCGACGATCAGCCCCCGGCGCAGGGCGTGGGACTGGGCGGCGGACGCCTGCGCCCCGGCGGGCAGCCCGGTCACCGGGTCGGCCAGCTCGACGCCCCACATCAGGCCCCGGCCGCGGATCTCGCGGACCCACGGGTGGTGGTCCAGGGCGGACAGCCGGGCGCGCAGCTGCGCGCCCCGCTCGCGCACGTTCTCCAGCACGCCGTCGCGGCGGATGACGCGGATCGCCTCCGCGCCCCCGGCGAAGGCCGCCTGGTTGCCCCGGAACGTGCCGGTGTGCGCGCCGGGCGACCAGGTGTCCAGCCGCTCGTCGTAGAGGATGATCGCGATCGGCAACCCCAGGCCGCTCAACGCCTTCGAGGCCACGATCACGTCCGGCTCGATGTCGTACTGCTCGAAGGCGAACCAGGTGCCCGTGCGCCCGCAGCCGGTCTGCACCTCGTCGACCACCAGCGGGACGTCCATCGCCCGGGTCAGCGCGCGGACGCGGCGCACGAAGTCGCGGCGGGCCGGGATGATGCCGCCCTCGCCCTGCACCAGCTCCAGGATCACCGCGGCGGGCTTGGGGATGCCGCCGTTGGGGTCCTGGAGCGTGCGCTCCAGCAGGCCCGCGCAGTTGCCCTCGCAGCTGTCCGGGCGCAGGCCCAGCGGGCACCGGGCGCAGTAGGAGTAGGGGAAGAAGTGGACGCCGGGCATCCCGTCGGCGATGGGCTCCTTCTGCGACACCAGCCCGGTCAGCGCCATCGCCGCGTGGCTGGAGCCGTGGAACCCGCCCTGGAACGAGATCACGCCGCCCCGGCCGGTCGCGGTCTTGCAGACCTTCAGCGCCGCGTCGACCGCGTTCGCCCCGGTCGGGCCGCAGAAGTGGATCTTCATCCGGTCGCGCAAGGCCGCCGGCAGCATGGACAGCTGCGCGTCGACGAACTCGCGCTTGGCCGGGGTGGGGAAGTCCAGGGCGTGGGTCAGCACCCGGAGGCGGTCGCCGGCGGCCCGGACCACCTCGGGGTGGTTGTGCCCCAACGAGAGCACGCCCGCACCGGACAGGAAGTCGATGAACACGTTGCCGTCCACGTCGCGGACGTAGCTGCCGAACCCCTCGGCCAGCGCGATCGGCAGGCGGCGGGGGTAGCTGCGGGCGTTGGACTCCCAGCGCTGCTGGTGCTCCAGGTACTCGACCGAGCGCGGGCCCGGTACGGCGGTCTTGACCAGGGGGTAGTCGGTGGTCGTCGTGGTGGGTGCGGTGGTCTGCGTCATCGTCGCCTCCGCGCGGGTCCTGCCGCGCTGTCTCCGGTCGGTTCCACGCTGTCTCCGGTCGGTTCCACGCTGTCTCCGGTCGGTTCCGCGTTGTCTCCGGTCGGTTCCGCGTTGTCTCCGGTCAGTTCCACGGCCGGGTTGCCGCGCCACCTCGACCCGGGCGGGGCTTCCGTGCCCTTCATGACGAACGAGTCCGGGTCCAGCACCGCGTGCTCGCCGACGGTCGCGCCGTAGTGGACGAACGCGCCCGTGCCGAGCGTCGCGCCCGCGCCGATGGCGATGTGGTCGGACTTGAACGCCCCGTCCTCCAGCGAGTGGGCCTGGATGGTGCTGCCCGCGTTGAGGCAGCAGTCGTCGCCCAGGGTGACCAGCGACTTCTCCGGGATGGCGCAGCCGTCGTCGAAGACCCGGCGGCCGATGCGCACCCCGAGCAGCCGCCAGAGGGCGTTCTTGAGCGGTGTGCCGTCGAACAGCGCCAGGTAGTGGCCGGCGCTGAGCTTCCAGAAGCGCTCGTGACGCCAGAACACCGGGTCGTAGAGGGAGCACAACCGCGGGCGCAGCGGCCGGAAGCCCTGCACCGCCCGCTCGGCCAGGACCAGGAGGGCGACCGAGAAGACCAGGGAGAGCACGATGCCCGCGGTGACGGCCGGCCAGCCGATCCGCCCGTGCAGGCTGCCGGCGGCCACGCCGATCAGCACCAGGCCCAGCACCTGCAGCCAGTGCACGGCCAGGTAGAGCAGGGCGGTGACGGCGTTGTGGCGGTTCTTCGCCGCCAAGCCCCCCGCCCTGCCGCCGGCGACGTCGAGCCCGGTGTCGCGGCGGACCGCGCGCGGTATCGGGAACGCGGGCGAGCCCAGCAGGCCGGTGCCGCGGCGGACCGGGCCGTCCAGCGGGACGAGCACCTTCGTGGCCAGCAGGCAGTCCTCGCCCACCCGCGCGCCCGGCGGGTAGGCGATGTTGTTGCCCAGGAAGGACCGCGGCGCGACGGAGACCTCCCGCAGGCGGAACGACGTGGCGGAGAAGTCGGCGTTGAGCATCGACAGCCCGTCGGAGACCATCGTGCCCCGCCCGACCCGGCACAGCCCCGGCGCCTCGTGCTTGACCTCCACGCCGAAGTTCGAGCCGGTCTGCTCGACCGCGCCCAGCCGGTACCCCAGCGCGCGCAGGTAGTGCACGATGGCCGAGCTGTCGCCGAACAGGTGGTTCAGCGACCGCACGTTGGTCAGCCGGAACAGCGCCCGGTGCGCCGAGTAGCGCAGGCCGTGCAGCGGGTACACCTCGCCGGGGCGCAGGAGCGGCGCGAGCAGCCGCGGCGCGGTCAGCACGACCAGCAGCGCGGCCAGCAGGCCGCCGAAGTAGAGCAGCAGCGAGTCCAGGACCTGCCCCCGGTAGAACGCCCAGCCGGTGAAGTCCGGCGGGCCGGGGTGGACCAGGCCGGCCACCGCGCGGGCGGCCAGCAGCGCGGCCGGCAGCGCCACGAGCACCAGGGCCAGCACCTGGCCGAGGCCGAACAGCGCGGCCCGGCCCCGCGCCGGGACCCCGCCGGGCAGCCCCTGGTAGTCCACAGCGGACGGACGGGCGGGTGAGCCGTGCCAGGACTCGCCCGCGGGCACGGACTGGCCGCGGTGCAGGCAGGACGCGTGGCCCAGCTGCGCGTGCTCGCCGATCGCGGTGCCCACGTCCAGCACCGACATCTCGCCCACGAACGAGCCCGCGCCCAGCTCCACGCGCCCGGTCTCCAGGCGGCCCGCCCGCACGCGGTAGCCGTTGAGGTAGGAGTCCTTGCGCACCACGGCCCCGTCGCCGACGGTCAGCAGGTCCGTGCACACCGGAGGGTGGCGCGTCAGGAACAGCACGCCCTTGCCGATCCGCGCGCCGAGGGCGCGCAGGTACAGCGAGTACAGCGGGGACCCGGTGAGCAGCGGCAGCGGGCTGAACCCGATCAACGCCTTGACCGTCCAGAACCGCAGGTACGCCCAGCCCCACAACGGGATCTCCCGCGGTTTCCACCGGCCCACCAGGAGCCACTTCGCGGCGATCGGCGCCACCGCGAGCAGCACCAGCGCGCACGCGGCCGACTGCACCGCGCGCACGTACAGCCCGACCACCCCGTCCGCGCCGCCGATCCACCGGAACCCGGCCTCCACCGCCAGGCCCAGCCCGCAGGCGAAGGCCAGGAACACCAGGACCTGGGCGAGGCCGCACAGCAGGTAGCGCCCGGAGCCCGACCGCGCCGCGGGCTCGACCCGCGCGGCCCCGGCCGGCGGGCCGGACAGCGCCGCCGCCAGCGCGCGGACGTTCGGGTGCCGGTACACGTCCCGCACCGCGATCGGCGGCAGGTCGCCGCGCCGGCGCACCGCCGCGCAGAACCCGGCCAGCAGCAACGAGTCCGCGCCCAGCTCGGTGAAGAAGTCGCTGTCCACCGACACCCGGTCGACGCGCACCGCCTCCGCCAGCGCCTCGGCCAGCACCCGCTCGGCGGGGGTGGCCGGCGCCACGTGCGGGCGACCGGCCACCAGGCCGCGCCCGGTCGTGGGCGGCGGCAGGCCGCGGCGGTCGGCCTTGCCCGCCGGCGTCATCGGCACCAGGTCCAGCCGTTCGAGGTACGCGGGCACCATGTACGCGGGCAGCCGCTCGCGCAGCCACCGGTAGACCTCCCGCGCGCCCGGGTCGGCGGCGCCCCGGCGCAGGCTGTAGTAGCCGACCAGCTCGACCTCGCCGGACCCCGACCGGTGCGGCTGCACCACCGCCTGGGCCACGCCGGGCACGCCCAGCAGCACCGACTCGACCTCGGTCACCTCCACCCGGTACCCGCGGACCTTCACCTGGGTGTCGATCCGGCCCAGGTACTCGACCTCGCCCGCCTCGTCGATCCGGCCGAGGTCGCCGGTGCGGTAGATGCGGCCCGACGGGTTGTGCCCGATGCCCAGGAAGTCGGGCACGAACGCCCGCGCCGTCAGGTCCGGCCGGTCGAGGTAGCCGGTCGCCAGGCCGATGCCCGCGATGCCCAGCTCGCCCGCCTCGCCGCGGTCGAGCGCGCGCGGCTCGTCCGGGTCGAGCACCACCACCGAGTACGTGGGCAGCGGCACGCCGATGGTCACCGGCCGCCCGGGCCGCACCACCGCCCAGGTCGCCGTCACGGTCGCCTCGGTGGGCCCGTAGACGTTGAGGAACCGCCTCCCCGGCCGGTGCCAGCGCGACACCAGGTCCTCCGGGCACGCCTCGCCGGAGACCAGCAGGAAGCGCAGGTCCGGCAGGTCCTCGTCGATCGTCGCGAGCAGGGTCGGCACGCAGCACAGCGCCGTGACCCGCCGGTCGAGCAGGAACTCCCGCAGCTCCCGGCCGACCAGCGCCGGGCCCGCCGGCCGGGGCACGAGCGTCGCGCCCGCCAGCAGCGGCACCCAGGTCTCCTCCACCGAGAAGTCGAAGGCGATCGTCATGCCCTGGTACACCCGGTCGCCCGGCTCGATCCCGTAGACCTCGGCCGCGACCCGGACGAAGTTGCAGATCGCCGAGTGCTCGACGGCGACGCCCTTGGGCCGGCCGGTCGAGCCGGAGGTGTAGACGACGTAGCACAGGCCGTCCGGCGGCTCGCCCCGCTCGGCGGGCGCCAGCCGGTGGCCGGGCAGCGCCGCCACGGCCGGTTCCGCCTCGTCCAGGCACACCGCCTCGACCGGCACGCGGTGGCGCAGCGACGACACCGTCAGCACCCGGCGCACGCCGGCGTCGGCCACGACGAAGGCCAGCCGGTCGTCCGGGAAGGCGGTGTCCAGCGGCACGTGGACCGCGCCCGCCTTGAGCACCGCCAGCACCACCGGGCAGGCGTCCGCCGGGCGGTCGAGCAGCAGGCCGACCCGCTCGCCGGGCACGACGCCCAGCCCGCGCAGGTGCCGGGCCAGCCGGTTGGCCCGCGCGTCGAGCTGCCCGAAGGTCAGCCGCAGGTCCGCGGAGTCGACGGCGAGCCGGTCGGCGACCTCGTCGCAGTGCCGCTCGAACACCCCCTCCAGCCGCTCGCCGGCGGTCCACCGGGGCTCCTGGCGGAAGCCGCCGCAGGTCAGGACCCGGCTGTCGGTGACGACCCCGTCCGGCGCCCCGGGCGGGCTCACCCGCCCACCCCGGCCGCGGGCAGGCCGAGGCCGAACGTCTCGTGCAGGGCCAGCACCGCCGCGTCCACCAGGTCGGCGGGCAGGACGGCGGTGAACCGCGACGGCGACGTGGTCAGCGCGGCCACCGCCGCGCCGAGCCCGCCCACCGCGCGCAGCGTCCCCGCCAGGTAGCCGGAGTGGTCGAACAGCCCGACACCGACCACGGACACCGCACCCAAGCCGTCCTCCACCGCCCACCGCGCGCCCAGCTCGCGCGCCACTTCGCCGATCACGTCAACCGGTGTACGCCCGCCCACGGTGAACCGCACCTCGTGGCAGTCCCGCCAGGTGAGCACGTCCGGGTGAAGCCCGTGCTCGACCAACCCGGCCAGCGCCGGGGCGCACCGGACCGGCCGGTCGCCGGCGAGGGTCAGCGACACCAGGCGCACGTCCCGCTCGTGCGCGACGCCGACGACGCGGTGGCCCTCCGACAGGGGGTCGGGGGCCGTGCCGTGCGCCGGCCACACCGAGTGCAGCACCCGCACGCGGACCGGGCGGCGGGCGGTGGAGCCGGGGCGCGGCCCGGCGCCGGGCGCGTGCCCGCCCGGCACGTCCGTGCGGATCTCGCAGTCCGTGCTGCCGAACGCGGCCGCCAGGGCGACGGCGGTGGTGTCCGCGCCGCCCCGCCCGAGGGTGAGCAGCTCGCCGTCGCGGGTGCGGCCCTGGGACCCGGCCACGACCACGACCCGCCAGCGCCGCAGCCGTTCCCGGACGCGGTGGGTGTCGACCCACTCGACCACGCCCGCGCCCGGCCGGCCGCCGACGACGATGCCCGCCTGGTCCCCCGACAGCGACCCGGCGGGCACGCCGAGCTGGTTGACCGCCAGCGCGAGCAGGGCGGCCGTCGCCTGCCCGCCGGCCGCCAGCAGCTGGTCGACCTCGCGCGGCTCGGGGCGCTCGGCGAACCCGCCCGCCAGCGCGACCAGCTCGTCGGTGGTCTCGCCCATGGCGGAGACCACCGCGACGACCTCCCGGCCCTCGGCGGCCAGCGCCGCCAGCGCGCCCGCCGCGGTCCGCACGTGCTCGGGCGTGGCGAGGGACGAACCGCCGTACTTGCGGATCACGAGCCCGTTCGGTAGTCCGCCGGCGCGCCGCCGCCCCGGCCGGTTCCCGGCGGCGGCGGTGGTCGGCCGCGAGCACTCCTCCATCGCGAGGCCCCCGATCCTTCTGCACGTGGAGCGCAATTCCGCGAAGCGCGGCGCGGACCGGCCGAACGATTGCGCGGTGATTCGGTTCGCACGCTCGACGGGCGTTTCCGGATTTGCTCGCGCCTCGGGTGGAACCGGTGCGGCCGGTCCGAAGGTAGCGCACGTTCACAGCGGGTGGGCACCCCCAGAAGGCTTACGGCGACCCCGGCCCGCGACCGCTCCGGTGGCCGCGGGAGTCGTGGTCGGCAGGGGTGTGACGTGGGCCGAACGGCCCAGGCGGGGTCGGGGGAGCGGGGCGCGAGGCCGGTCGGGCGCCGCGGGGCGGATCGGCCTCCCCGGTTCGTCACGCACCGTGCGGGAGCATTTCCGGTAATTGTCAAGGCACTGGTCAGTGGTGCCCGGGTCGGAGGTGGTCCGCACTTCTTGGAGGACCGGCCGGGGCTGTTCGCCATTCGTTTCGGCGAATCGCCGGGCGGGTTCGACAATGCGCGGGCGGAGGTGTTCACGCACCGTCACGCGCCAGCCGGGACCGCACCGGGTCGGGGTGCGGTTCCTGCCGGACCGGGTGGGGCCGGGGTGTCGTGAACACGGCCGGTGACCTGCGGCCCGCCTGCGGCACCACTGCGGGAAACCGAAGTCGCGTCCCCCGGTCGGGCGGGTTCGGGCGCCGCCGCGGTGGCCGCCGCCGAGCCGCCGCGCCGCGGGCGGGCGAGGCGGCAGCGGGGCCGACCGGTCGCCCCACCGGCCACAGTGGACGGCACGACCGCGCGCGGTGCGGTCGGCGAGACCGGAACGTCACCCGGATGGCCGTGTTCAACCCCGCTGGGCGTAGCCCGACGGCATCAACGCGCCTAGCGTCATGGCCGGCGGCGCGATCACGCACCCAAAGTGTGATGTTCGGCAGCCGTGGGCGTCCTCTTACGAGTGATTGGCAGTATGGGGGCGTGGTGGAGGGAGGTCGGCTGGTGGAACCCGCGCTGGTGCCGGCCGTGCTGGCGTTGCTGCTCATCGCCGGCACGGGGATCTTCCTGCTCGCCTGCCGGTGGTCGGCCGACGAGCCGTGGCCGGCCGCCGACGCCCGGCGCCTCGCCCGCCTGCGCAGGGCGGCGCCGTGGGTGGTGGGCGCGTCAGCGGCCGTGGTGGTGCTCAACCTGGTGCTGGTGGCGATCCCGGGGTAGGCGCCGGACGGGCCCGCCGGCGCGGGCGGCAGCGGTGCGCCGGGTCAGCGGGCGGTCTCCGCCGGTTCGGCCAGGGCGTCGTTGGTGGAGGAGGTGAACAGCATCCACAGCAGCGCGCCCACGACCAGGCCGCTGATCACGAAGACCGGGAAGACCAGGTCGAACACGCCGGTGCCCTGCGGCGCCGGCAGCTTGAGGTCCGACGACACGCGCACGCCCGCCATGCCGGTGTAGTGCATCCCGGTGGCGGCCACGCCCATGATCAGGCCAGCGGCGATGCTCGCCGTCGTGGTCTTGACGACCAGGGTGAACCAGAAGGCGGCCGTGGCGGCGACGATCGCGATCACCACGGACAGCGCCACGAGCGCCTCGTCGTAGAAGATCCCGCCCTTGAAGCGGATGGCCGACATGCCCAGGTAGTGCATCCCCGCCACGCCGAGGCCGGCCAGCACGCCCGCGACGACCAGGCGCGCCGTCGAGAACCGGACCAGCGTGACCAGCGACAGGCCGATGCCGACCACGACCACCGCGACCAGCGCCGACAGGGCGGTCAGCGGCGCGGAGTACTTGATCGTCGTGCCGGGGACGTCGAAGCCCAGCATGGCGATGAAGTGCATCAGCCAGATGGCGATGCCACCGATGGCGAACGCGCCCAGCACGGTCCACAGCACCTTGGCGCCGCGGGCCCGTTCCCTGCGGGCTCTGGACGTGCACGACAGGCCGATCAACGACCCGATGACGGAGATGGCGTAGGCGAGGACGAGCGTCCACGGCCCGGACGAGAAGTGCTGCATGGATTCGTGGTTCACGACGGACACCGATCTGGAGGGGGCGGAGGATCCCTTTTACGAGCCCACTGTGATCGGTCCGGCCCCCTGGAACCAGGGTCGGTAACCCATTTGAGGCATGTTTTCGGCAACATTATCACGGGCGGTAATTAATAGGATACCGCCTGCTCCTCCTCGGGGCGGAGGGCCGCTACCAGGTCTTCAGCGCCGGCCGGCGGCCCCGACGTGCCGGCGGTCACGCCGGAAAACCCCTGATTCCGTAATTGTTCGGACGCGCGCGCCGCGCCGCCCGTGCATTCCCGCGGCGCGGCCCGGTGGAAAGGGCGGCGCCGCGCCCGCCGGCCCGCACGCCTCCGCCCGGTGGTCCGGGGGGCGCCGGTGACCCGGGGGCGGAGGGCGTCGATCGCGCCCGGACGCGGGCGCGGCGGGGCCGCGTGCCCGGGGCGACCGGGCGCGTGGGACTGGGCGCGCTGGGCCGGGCGCTCGGGAGCGGGCGCGCAGGAGCGGGCGCCAGGAGCGGGCGCGCAGGAGTGGGCGCGCAGGACCGGGCGTCGGGGGAGGGGTGCTGTGAGAGGGGCGCCGGGGAGGGGCGCGGGCGGGCCGGCGCCGCGCTCCCCGATCAGGGCAGCGGCGCCGCGCCGCGTTCCTGGATCAGCTGCTTCATGTACTCGCCCTCGCTGGACTGCGACTTGAGCATGTTGCCCGCGAGGGTCCGGACCACCGGGACGCCGGCGTGGGTGGCCGCGTACTCGGCCATCGGCGCGCCGCCCTGGTGGTGCCGCAGCATCAGCTGCAGGAAGTAGACGTCGAACTCGGTCCCCGACAGCGAGCGCAGCCTCGCCAGCTCCTCGGAGGTCGCCATGCCCGGCATCAGGCCGGTGGTGCCCGCGTTCGAGGAGGAGTGGTGCGAGGAGGAGTCCATCCACTCCATGTGCGTGCCGTCGGCGGACTGCTCCGGCATCCCCCACAGGGTCAGCCAGCCCTTCATCCGCCCGACCTGCTCCACCTGGGTCGACTCGATGTCGAACGCCAGCTGCCGGATCGCCGGGTCGGTGGTCTTGTCCCGCGCGGTGTTCGCCATGGTGACGCCCTGGAGGTGGTGCACCGCCATGTCCTGCGCGAAGCCGACGTCCACCGAGTCCTTGGCCGGCGCGGCGGAGGTGTCGGAGCCGGGCAGCTTGATCAGCAGGCCCACCGCCGCGCCGAGCAGCAGCACGGCGAGCACCGCCACGGTGACCACGACGGCCCGCGTGGCGGTGACGCCCCGGTGCTGCCCGGCGTCCTGCCGGGTGTCCTGCTCGGCGTCCTGCTCGGTCAAGGTCAGCTGCTCGGCTGGGTCGACGGCGCCTGGCTGGGCTCCATCGCGCCGGACGTGCCGCCGGTCTCCGCCTGGTCCACGGTGCCGCCGTCCATCGGGACGGCGTCCGCGCCCGGCTTCTCGGCCACGAACGGCGGCGGGTTGTCCACGTCGAACGTGGTCGAGTCGCAGGCCGCGCCGATCTCCGGGTAGGTGTACTGGTTGCGGCGCAGCGACTGGATGAACTGGTCGATGCGCTCGTCGTCCGCGCTCTCCACCTTCAGCTGGCGGCCCCACGCCTGCAGCGAGATCGGCTTGTCCAGGCCGGGGTAGGGCGAGAGCATCGTGAACTGCTGGCCGTCGGCGCGGCGCTTGAGCTTGTCCAGCGCGTCACCGGAGACCTGGTCCGGGTTGTAGGCGATCCAGATGGCGCCGTGCTCCAGCGAGTGCACCATGTTCTCGGTGCGCACGGGCTTGGCGTAGACGATGCCGGTGCAGTTGGCCCACGCGCCGTCGTGCGGACCACCGAAGGGCGGCGAGTGGTCGTAGGCCACGCGCTGCGTCGGCTGGACGTGCTTGCCCTCTTCGTAGTCCTGCTTGACCACGCCGGCGATCTGCTCCGACGGGTCCTTGTTCTCCTCGGAGGGGGTCCACTTCGCCAGGGCGGCCTCGCGCCGGTTCTGCTCCGAGATCTGCGAGTAGGCGTAGCCGAACACCGTTCCCGCCAGCGCCAGCACGGCGATCACCGCGATGATGGTGCCCCACGGCTTCGGCTTCTTCGCCACCACCGAGGACCGCGCCGCCGCCACGCTGGAGCGCGCGGCCTTAGTCTTCTTGCCGCTGGTCATGTCCGCCTCAGGTCAGTCGTCCTACCCCCGTGCCGCAGGCCAGTGTAGGGACACCGTGTCTGGTCGCCGTCAACTGACGTTCACCGCCGGTGGCCGTTAACAGTTACCGCGCGTGGCCGCTCCCGCCGGCTGCTCCCACTCCTCGGGACGCCCATCCCGGTCGAGACCAGCGGGAACGCTTCCCTAGACTTGACGGGTGACTCCCGCTGCGCTCGCTGCGCTGGCCCGTGCGACGGCCGTGGACGTCCTGGCCGCGCGCGGCCTGGACCCCGCGGCCCTGCCCGCGGTGACCTTCGAGCGCCCCCGCAACCCCGAGCACGGCGACTACGCCACCAACCTGGCCCTGCGGACCGCGGGCCGGCTCGGCGTCGGGCCGCGCGACCTGGCCGGCTGGCTGGCCGACGCGCTGGTCCGCACCGGCGCGGTCGCCTCGGCCGAGGTCGCCGGGCCCGGCTTCCTCAACCTCCGCCTGGCCGCCGCCGCGCGGGGTGAGGTCGTCCGCGAGGCGCTGGCGGCCGGCGGGGCCTACGGGCGGGGCGACCGGCTGGCCGGCGTCCGGGTCGACCTGGTGCTCGCCCCCGCGGACCCCGCCGACCCCCTCCACCCGGGCGACGCCCGGCGGGCGGCGGTGGCCGACGCGCTGGGCCGCGTCCTGGCCGCCAACGGCGCGGAGGTCACGAGTGGGCGCCGCTCCGACGACGGGGCGGCCCGCCGGGCCGGCGCGGACCCGGCGCTCGACGGGACCGGGCGCGACTTCGGCCCCGACTTCGGCGCCGGCGACGCCGGCCGCTCCCCGGGCGGACGGGCGCACGGGTCCGACCTGCGTCTCTGCCTGCGGGGCGCGGACGACCGCGTCGGGGCCGCCGCGGCGGCGGGCGACGACCCGGCGACCGTCGAGGTGCTGACCGTCCGGCCGGCGAACCTGGTCGGCGGGCCGGCGCGGCCGGGCGCGGTCACCCTGCGGGACCTGGTGGGCGCGGTGGGCGCGGACGCCGCCCGGTACGCCCTGACCCGCTCCCCGGCCGACTCCGCTCTGGACGTCGACCCGGCCCGGCTGCGCAGGCGCACCGACGAGAACCCGGTGTTCCCCGTGCAGCACGCGCACGCGCGGACCTGCTCGGCGCTGCGCAACGCGGCCGACCTGGGCCTGGCGCCCAACGACTCGTTCGACCTGCTGCGGCACGACCGCGAGGGCGAGCTGATCCGCGTGATCGGCGAGTTCCCGAGCGTGGTGGCCGCGGCGGGCGAATCGCGCGAACCCCACCGGGTCGCGCGGTACCTGGAAGAACTGGCGGGCGCTGTGCACCGCCTCCACGACACACCGGAGCTGAGGGTGCTGCCACGAGGGGACGAAGAACCGACCGAGGCGCAGGGCGCGCGGCTGAACCTGTGCGCCGCCGCGCGCCAGGTGCTCGCCGGCGGCCTGGACCTGCTGGGCGTGAGCGCTCCGGAGCGGGTGTGATGCGCGCCCACCCGGCCGGTCCCCGGCACGCCGACGTCCTGGTGCCCGCGAACACCGCGGGCCACCGCCCGACCGGCGCGGACGAGCTGGACGAGCTGCACCCGCGGGTGTGGCCGCGCAACGCCGCCCGCGGCGCGGGCGGCGCGGTCACCCTCGCCGGCGTGGACGTGCGCGCGCTGGCCGAGGAGTACGGCACGCCGCTGTTCGTGATGGACGAGGCCGACTTCCGGTCCCGCTGCCGGGAGCACGCCGACGCGTTCGGCGACCCGGCGCAGGTGCACTACGCGTCCAAGGCGTTCCTGTCCGTCGCGGTGGCCCGCTGGGTCGCCGAGGAGGGCCTGAGCATCGACGTGTGCAGCGGCGGCGAGCTGGCCATCGCGCTGCGCGCGGAGTTCCCGCCGGAGCGGATCGCGCTGCACGGCAACAACAAGTCCGTCGCCGAGCTGGCCGCCGCGGTCGACGCGGGCGTGGGCGCGGTGGTGCTCGACTCGTTCCACGAGATCGCCCGCCTGGACCAGCTCGCGCGCGAGCGCGGGCGCGTCCAGCCGGTGATGATCCGGGTCACCGTCGGCGTGGAGGCGCACACCCACGAGTTCATCGCGACCGCGCACGAGGACCAGAAGTTCGGCTTCTCGCTGTCGTCGGGCGACGCGGCGGAGGCGGCCCGCCGGGTGCTCAAGTCCGAGGGCCTGCGCCTGATCGGCCTGCACAGCCACATCGGCTCGCAGATCTTCGACGCCAGCGGGTTCGAGGTGGCCGCGCGCCGCGTCGTCGGCCTGCTCGCCGAGCTGCGCGACGAGCACGGCGACGGCGTCCTGGAGCACGTGGCCACCGTCGACCTCGGCGGCGGCCTCGGCATCGCCTACACCGCCGACGACGACCCGCCGCCGCCCGCCGAGCTGGCGCGGCAGCTGCACGCCATCGTGGCCAAGGAGTGCGAGCACGCCGGCCTGCCGGTCCCCAAGATCGCCGTGGAGCCGGGCCGGGCCGTCGTCGGACCGGGCACCGTCACGCTCTACGAGGTCGGCACCATCAAGGACGTGCAGCTCGACGCCGGCGCGACCCGCCGGTACGTCAGCGTCGACGGCGGCATGAGCGACAACATCCGCACCGCCCTCTACGACGCGGTCTACGACTGCCGGCTGGTGTCGCGCCCGGCGGAGCCCGACGCGCGGGCCGTGCTCTGCCGGGTCGTGGGCAAGCACTGCGAGTCCGGCGACGTCGTGGTGCGCGACTGCTGGCTGCCCGACGACCTCGCGCCCGGCGACCTGATCGCCGTCGCCGCGACCGGCGCGTACTGCTACTCGATGGCCAGCGGCTACAACCGGCTGCCCCGGCCCGCGCTCGCCGCGGTCGCGGACGGCCGGTCCCGGTTGCTGCTGCGCCGGGAGACCGAGGAAGACCTGTTCCGCCTGGAGGTATGACGTGCCTGGCCAGAAACCGATCAAAGTCGCGCTGTTGGGCTGCGGCACGGTCGGCACCGAGGTGGTCCGGCTGCTGACCGACCAGGCGCCGGACCTGACCGCGCGGGTCGGCGCGCCCGTGGAGCTGGCCGGCATCGCGGTGCGCAAGCCGAACAAGCACCGCCAGGTGCCCGCGGAGCTGCTCACCACCGACGTCGACGCGCTGGTCGAGTCGGACGTGGACGTCGTGGTCGAGGTGGTCGGCGGCATCGAGCCCGCCCGGACCTGGCTGCTCAAGGCGCTGCGCGCGGGCAAGTCCGTGGTGACGGCGAACAAGGCGCTGCTCGCCGACCACTCCGGCGAGCTGTTCGAGGCGGCCGACGCCTCCGGCGCGGACCTGTACTTCGAGGCGGCCGTCGCGGGCGCGATCCCGCTGCTGCGCCCGCTGCGCGAGTCGCTGGCCGGCGACCGGATCACCCGCGTGACCGGCATCGTCAACGGCACGACCAACTTCATCCTCTCGGGCATGGACTCGACCGGCGCGAGCTACGCCGAGACGCTGGAGGAGGCGACCCGCCTGGGCTACGCCGAGGCCGACCCGACCGCGGACGTGGACGGCTTCGACGCCGCGTCCAAGGCCGCCATCCTGGCGTCGCTGGCCTTCCACAGCCGGGTGACCGCCGCCGAGGTGCACCGCGAGGGCATCGCGTCGGTCAGCGCGGCCGACATCGCCGCCGCCAAGGGCCTCGGGCGCGTCGTGAAGCTGCTGGCCATCTGCGAGCGGGTGGACGGCTCGGAGTCCGGCGAGCCGGGCGCCGGCGAGAGCATCTCCGTGCGCGTGCACCCGGCGATGATCCCCCGCACGCACCCGCTGGCCGGCGTGAGCGGCGCGTTCAACGCGGTGTTCGTGGAGGCCGACGCGGCGGGGGAGATGATGTTCTACGGCAAGGGCGCGGGTGGCGCGCCCACGGCCAGCGCGGTGCTCGGCGACCTCGTCGCCGTGGCCCGCAACCGGGTGGTCAGCGGGCGCGGACCCCGCGAGTCGGCGTACGCGGCGCTGCCCGTGCGGCCGATGGGCCAGGCCCCCACCCGCTACCACATCAGCCTCGACGTGGCCGACCGGCCAGGTGTGCTGTCGCAGGTCGCGGCGGTGTTCGCGGAGCACGACGTGAGCATCGCCGTGGTCCGGCAGGAGGGACGGGTCGACGACGCCGGCCTGGTGATCGTCACCCACGCCGCGACCGACGCGGCACTGCGGTCGACCGTGGACAAAATCGGCGGACTGCCCGTGGTTCGGGAAGTGGTCAGCGTGATGCGGGTGGAAGGCGAAGAGTGATGGCAGTCCAAGCGACCTTCGGCGGTGCCGACGACCGGGTGGCCGCGCGGCCGGGGTGGCCGGGGATCATCCGCGCCTACGCGGACCGGATCCCGCTCCCCGGGGGTGCGCGGGTCGTCACCCTGCACGAGGGCGGCACGCCGCTGGTGGCCTCGGACCACCTGTCCGACGTGACCGGCTGCGAGGTCTACGTCAAGGTCGAGGGCGCGAACCCGACCGGCTCGTTCAAGGACCGCGGCATGACCGTGGCCATGACGCACGCCCTGGCCAGCGGCATCAAGGCGGTCATCTGCGCGTCGACCGGCAACACCTCCGCGTCCGCCGCCGCCTACGCGGCCAAGGCCGGGCTCGCCGCCGCCGTGCTGGTGCCGCGCGGCAAGATCGCCCTGGGCAAGCTCGCCCAGGCGGTCGCGCACGGCGCGCGGATCCTGCAGATCGACGGCAACTTCGACGACTGCCTCGAACTGGCCGCCAAGACCTCCGCCGAGTACCCCATCACCCTGGTGAACTCGGTCAACCCGGTCCGGTTGGTCGGCCAGAAGACCGCCGCGTGGGAGGTCTGCGACGTCCTCGGCCGCGCGCCGGACGTGCACTGCCTGCCGGTCGGCAACGCCGGCAACATCACCGCGTACTGGCGCGGCTACGCCGACTACGCGGCCGACGGGGTGGTCGGCTCGACGCCGCGCATGTTCGGCTTCCAGGCCGCCGGGGCCGCGCCGCTGGTGCTCGGGCGGCCGGTCGCCGAGCCGGAGACCATCGCCACCGCCATCCGGGTGGGCAGCCCCGCCTCGTGGGCGGGCGCGGTCACCGCCAAGGAGGAGTCCGGCGGGCTGTTCGAGGCCGTCACGGACGAGAAGATCCTGGAGGCTTACCGCCTGCTGGCCGCCCGCGACGGCATCTTCGTCGAGCCCGCGTCCGCGACCAGCGTCGCCGGCCTGCTCGCCACCGCCGCCGACGGCCGGCTGCCCAGGGGGTCGGTCGTGGTGTGCACCGTCACCGGCCACGGCCTGAAGGACCCCGACACGGCCCTGCTCGGCGTGGCCGAGGTGGAGCCGGTCCCGGTCGACCCCGGCGCGGTCGCCACGGCGCTGGAGCTGGCATGACCGGCGTCCGGGTCACCGTCCCCGCCTCCACCGCCAACCTCGGGTCCGGGTTCGACGCCCTGGGCATGGCGCTGGGCATCCACGACGAGGTCGAGTTCGAGGTGCGCCGGGACGGCCTGGTGGTCGAGGTGTCCGGCGCCGGCGCGGGCGAGGTGCCCCGCGACGGCTCGCACCTGGTGGTCCGGGCCTTCCGGGCCGCCTGCGCGCGGCTGGGCGCGGACGTGCCCGGGCTGCGGCTGCGCTGCCGCAACGCGATCCCGCACGCGCGCGGCCTCGGGTCGTCGGCGGGCGCGGTGGTCGCGGGTGTGGCCGCCGCGTACGCGCTGGCCGGGCACGAGTTGGACACGAGCGCGTTGCAGCTCGCCGCGGAGTTCGAGGGCCACGCCGACAACGCGGCGGCGGCCATGTTCGGCGGCGTCGCGGTGGCGTGGACCCGGGGCGAGCGGTTCCACGCCGTCCGCCTGGAGCCGCACCCCGCGCTCGCCCCGGTGGTGCTGGTCCCCGAACAGGAGTCCTCCACCACCACGACCCGCGGCCTGCTGCCCGCCTCGGTGCCGCACGCGGACGCCGCGTTCGCCGCCGCGCGCTCCGCGCTGGCCGTCCACGCGCTGACCGCGGACCCGGCGCTGCTGGTCGACGCGCTGGACGACCGGCTGCACGAGCCGTACCGCGAACCGGCCTGGCCGGAGACGTTCGCCCTGGTCAGGGCGCTGCGGGAGGCCGGGGTGGCGGCGGCGGTGTCGGGCGCGGGGCCGACCGTGCTGGCCCTGCCGGAGGACGGCAAGCTGCCCGAGGAGGTGGAGGTGGGCGGGTTCACCGCGCACCACGTGCCGGTCGAGGCGGCGGGGGTCCGCGTTGCGCCACTCGGTTGAGCGCGGCGACGCGCCGCGCTTCGGTTGTTGCACCCGGCCGGACCGGCGTCTACCCTCGGGGCCATCAGTCACCGCGCGCACGGGCGCCGGTGTGGTGCCCGGACACTCGCTCCGGATCGCATTCCTCCAGTGACTTGGCCCTGTGCCGTACGGACGGGGTCGGCGCTGGAAGGCACCCGCTCGCCGTGTGACCGAGAACGTCTCGTGCCGGTGGACTCCGCATTCGTGCGCGTTGTCGCGACGACGAGGTCCTCCGAGACGCAGGCGAACTGCCTGTCCGCATTCCGTCGGACGGCAGGTCCGCTGGGCCGCGTAGGAGGCGCGGTCCGGTCAGGAAGGACATGTGTGAGCAACACCGATGTGCTGAGCAGCGAAGCTCCTGCTGCTCCCGACGCCGCCCGTTCCGGAGCCGAGGAGAACGCTCTGACCACCCCTTCGAACGGCAGCGCCCCGCCGCGCAAGCGCGCCGGCCTCTCCGGAATGGTCCTCGCCGAGCTGCGCGAGCTGGCCGGCCAGCTCGGCCTCACCGACACCGCGGGGCTCCGCAAGGGCGACCTCATCGCGGCCATCAAGGAGCGGCAGGGCGGCACCTCCGGTCGGGGCAGTGCCGCGACGCCGCCGAAGGCCGAGAAGAAGCCCGCCGCCGACAAGCCCGCGGTCGACAAGCCCGTCGCCGACAAGCCCGTCGCCCAGGCGCCCGAGCCCGTCGCCGAGAGGGCGGTCGAGAAGCCGGTCCAGCAGCAGCTGGACGTGGCCGAGCGGCCCGCCGTCGAGGAGGAGGGCGGCCGGCGGGGCAACCGCCGCCGCCGGTCCGCCAACCGCCCGGCGGGCAGCCCGGAGGGCGGCCAGCCGGGCGCCGACGCGCCCGTCCAGCCGCAGCCCGACCGCGGCGAGCGCCCCGCGCCCGACCGCGCCGGGTCCGACCGGGGCCAGTCCGACCGCGGCCAGTCCGACCGGGGCCAGTCCGACCGTGGGCAGTCCGACCGGGGCCAGTCCGACCGGGGCGACCGCCAGGACCGCGGTGAGCAGCGCGAACAGCGCCAGGACCGGGGCGACCGCAACGACCGGGGCAGCCGCCGCGACCGGGATCGGGACCGGGACCGGGACCGGGATCGCGACGGAGGCCGCGACCGGGACCGCAACCGCCAGAGCGCCCAGAACGTCCAGGACGACGACGACGAAGAGGGCGGTCGCCGCGGTCGCCGCTTCCGCGACCGCCGCCGGCGCGGCGGGCGCGGCGACGGCACGGGCGGCGGCGCCGACACCGAGGTGCGCGAGGACGACGTCCTGCTCCCGGTGGCGGGCATCCTCGACGTGCTGGAGAACTACGCGTTCGTCCGCACGTCCGGCTACCTCGCGGGGCCGAACGACGTCTACGTGTCGCTGTCGCTGGTCCGCAAGTACGGCCTGCGGCGCGGTGACGCGATCATCGGCGCCGTCCGCCAGCCGCGCGAGGGCGAGCAGCAGCGCCAGAAGTTCAACCCGCTGGTCCGGGTCGACAAGATCAACGGCTTGGACCCGGAGGAGTCGCGCAACCGCCCCGACTTCACCAAGCTGACGCCGCTGTACCCGAACGAGCGACTGCGCCTGGAGACCGAGCCGCACATCCTGACGACGCGCGTCATCGACCTGGTGATGCCGATCGGCAAGGGGCAGCGCGCGCTGGTCGTCTCGCCGCCCAAGGCGGGCAAGACCTCCGTCCTCCAGTCGATCGCGAACGCGATCACGAAGAACAACCCGGAGTGCCACCTGATGGTGGTCCTGGTGGACGAGCGCCCGGAGGAAGTGACCGACATGCAGCGGTCGGTGAAGGGCGAGGTCATCGCCTCCACCTTCGACCGCCCGCCGTCGGACCACACGACGATCTCCGAGCTGGCCATCGAGCGGGCCAAGCGCCTGGTCGAGATGGGCCACGACGTGGTCGTGCTGCTCGACTCGATCACCCGCCTGGGTCGCGCCTACAACCTGGCCGCGCCGGCCAGCGGGCGCATCCTGTCCGGTGGTGTCGACTCCACGGCCCTCTACCCGCCGAAGCGCTTCCTCGGCGCGGCGCGCAACATCGAGGGCGGCGGCAGCCTGACCGTCATCGCGACGGCGCTGGTGGAGACCGGCTCGGCCGGTGACAGCGTGATCTTCGAGGAGTTCAAGGGCACCGGCAACGCCGAGCTCAAGCTCGACCGCAAGATCGCGGACAAGCGCACCTTCCCGGCGGTGGACGTGGACTCGTCCGGCACCCGCAAGGAGGACCTGCTCCTGTCCCCGGACGAGCTGGCGGTCATGCACAAGCTCCGCCGGGTCCTGCACGCGCTCGACAGCCAGCAGGCCATCGACCTGCTCCTGGACCGCCTCCGCAAGAGCCGGACCAACATCGAGTTCCTGATGCAGGTGGCCAAGACGACCCCCGGCGCGGACAACGACTGACCGACCGGGACCGTCACCGGGAAAGCCCGCCGACCGAGTCGGCGGGCTTTCCCCGTCCAAGGCCCGCCCACCCGCCAAGTCCACCCGGTCTGGAATCACACCGCACCGTCCCGATGTCGGCTCGAAGCCACTCCCGCGCCGCCCCGAATCCGCCCGCCCCGATGTCGGCTTGAAGCCGCGCGCAGCGCGCACCCCGGTGTGGGCTGCGTGTCATCCCCGTATGGCCTGCGCGCAGCGAACCGCATGTGTCAAGGGGAGATCG
>Ga0196958_10000103_pt1 | contig 32117 bp, 66 predicted proteins | sample S1v_10metaG_FD_148654 | JGI IMG/M metagenome (GOLD analysis project Ga0196958, IMG submission 148654) | Soil microbial communities from Anza Borrego desert, Southern California, United States - S1+v_10 | ecosystem: Environmental > Terrestrial > Soil > Desert | place: USA: California | collected... | reverse complement strand
GTCGCGGCCCTCATCGGACGAAGGGGACCCCCCACCCCCTACTAGGGCAAAGCGGACAGGACGACGTCGGACATGTCCGATATCAGCCTGTGGACAACGCTGTGGATAACGACAGAATGATCATGGAGATGGCATGGAATGTCCGATTGTGAGGCATTCCGAGATACACACGTTGCATAATCTATGCGTTCAAAACGGACATTGAACAATGCAGAACACGTGTTCGATTGCGTGTCATTGCTACATCATGATGTACATATGATGATCATGAGATGTACATATGCGCAGGTCAGAGCCATGATCATGTAGGTATGTAGTACATAGCATGGTACATACATGGTGCATATACATACAGTAGTGGTATGGCTACAGTACGTACGTATATGCAGGTCAGAGGCATGATCGTGAACAGGCTTTCGAAAGCCATGCCATGTCTAGCCCTGCCCAAGATCATCGAGCTGCCAGGGCATGCCATGCCTAGCCCTGCCCTACGTACGCCGCTGCCAGGGCATGCCCTCGCCTGGCCCTGCCTGCCCTGCCTGCCCTCGCCCATACGGCCCCCTTCCCAGGCGGCCCTGCCAGGCGGCCCCTGCCCTGGCACGCCCTACGCGCCACGCTGGCGGCCCCTCACGGGACGCCCCTAGCTCGGAGTGCCCGAGCTGGCCCCGTCGCCGCAGGCGGCCCGCGTAGCCACGCCCAGCCGCTGCCTGCTGCCTGCCCTCGCCTGCCCTACGCCCGGCCGCCTGGTGGTACGCCCCTGAGAATCGGGCATATCGGGCCGCCGGCGGGGGTCGCTCTGGAGAATCTCAGCATATGGACACGAGATTTAGGCCGCTGACGTGCGACGATGCGGAAAACGAAGATCATCTAGAAGATTCTGCTTCCCTAGCGTCAAGCGGCCCCTTAGATTGGTCATCACAACAGCACAACGGAACGGGCCGAAAGGCCGCAGGGCACAGAATCTGAGGACAGGCGCAGAGTCGCCTAGAGGATTCCCGCCCGGCCGCAGTACTCCCGTTTCTTGTGACGTTGAAAGACAACTACACAACGGACGTATGGTCCGCGCGTCGACTGGTATCTCCTGACTGGTCGGCAGAACGTCTAGCCAAGGCTAGGTAGCGAACTAAATTTCGAGCCATACGGTAGGACTGCCCTCGCGGCTACCTTTTGTCGGACCCCCATACAGAGACGCTGAAGATACCGGCCAGGAGTGACTACCTAACTACGCACTCCATACGGCCAACGTCGGTTGAAACCGGCGCACCGTGGTTAGACGGTGCGACCCGGCAGACGCTCCGAACGGGAGCACCCGATAGGGAACGCAAGCGTAGATAAGCATCACCAATGACACTAACTAGTGATTCAGCGTGACGGCCGGCCGATTCAACATGCCCGGCCGTCGCGTTGCTTTACTAGCCACCATCGAAAGGTCATCACCATGACTGAGTACACCCCCACCGTTGAATCCGTCCGAGTCACGCGCGGCGTGGCCGGCCAGCTCGCGGCTGATGTCACGCTCTCGTATGACTACGGCTCTGGCCCGGTCAGGGTCACCTCCGGTTTCGTTGGTTCGGTCTATGGCGGCCCGGTTACGGCCATCGGCAGTGAGACTGACGAAGGATTCCAAGTGGTACGCGGCTGGCAAGTACGTGTCACCGATCCCGACCGATACGGCGATTTCGCCACCGACCCTAAGGCTTGGGTAGAGCGGTTCTACGCCTAGTGACGTTGCATGGTGCGCGACTCCGGTCGCGTGCCGTGTTGCTTTACTAGCCACCACCGAAAGGTCATCACCATGGCACGCATTAACGGACGCGAGACCCCCGACGCCATCGCCCGCCGCGAACCTTTCCAAGGTCACGGGTCCATCCGAGGTAAATGGGTAACGGGCATGCTGGGATACATGGAGAACGGCGCGCCAGCCTCCGGGCAGCTTCCGAAAGAACACCGCGCCCAGCTCCGAGCTGACCTGAACACGCATGGCCGCGTCTATGTTGTGTGGTCGTACGCGACCCCCATTGCCTGGACGACCCCCGATGGTGAAACCCGCGTGCCAGACGTCAAGTACTCAGTGACCACTAGCCGCCACCAAGGCTACGCCCGTCGCGGGTTCGCCTGAGTCACCACTAGCCACCACACGTGAAAGAGGTCATCACCATGACTGAGGCCCGTCGATTCTCTAGCATCGAACATATCCGCGCCGCTGCCGACCGTGCCGGCTCCCATTGGTTCAGCCCCGGAGCCATGCGATTTTTCGGGACGCGCGTTCACTCGACCCTCTATGGCGGCCGCTACTTTGTGACTTCTGAACAACCGTGGGACGGGCCGCGCGGCTACGCGGTGCGATGCGTCACGGTCTCCGGTGACGGACAGGCCGCAACCGGCGGATTCTCTATCGACACGGTCGGCGAGCTGTGCCAGTACGCGACCCGCGACGCGGCGCACCAGGCCGCGCGGGAAGCTGCCCGTAGCGACGCCTAGTGACGTTGCATGGTCGCCGACTTCTGGTCGGCGGCCGTGTTGCCTTACTAGCCACCATCGATAGGAATCACCATGACCGTTGATGAGTACACCGACGCGGCGCTACCTCAGTACATCGGCACGGCGCTCTGGACGTCGCCCGACTATGACGACGATGGCAACGCGACCAATGATCTTGACCTGAATTACGACCGCGACGACATGGCGCCGGAGGCGGTCGCCTCCATGCGGACCGACTTGCACGATTTCGTCACCTCCAATTGGGATGACGTCAAGGACATGGAGCCGGGACGGTGTGGCCATGACTTCTGGCTGACCCGCAACCGTTGCGGCGCCGGATTCTGGGATCGTGGCTTGGGCGAGCGTGGCGACCGACTGACCGCCAACGCGCACCCCTATGGAGAGTCGAACCTATACGTTGGCGACGACGGCCGCGTATATGTCGACTAAGAGCACGACGACCTTGATCGCAGAGTATGACGCCCGTATGGCCAGCCGCTGGACCAATTGCCAGCCGGGCAGCACCCGCGCAGCTTCCCGCCAACGCAAGATCAACGCTCTCGTGGACGAGCTAACCGCCCGTGCGAGCGCTGGCGATGCAGAGGCAGAGGCTTGGCTCTCCGACTGACCTATCCGCCCTGACCGGCACCGGCCGGCACCGTGGTTCGCGACCACGGCAGGGCACGCACACCTAGCCACCACCGAACCACCACCAGGGGATGCCATGACCATTACCAGCACCGACCGCCGCGCCCGTCGTGTCGAACGTCGGGACCACCGTAACCGCCAAGCCATCGAAAGGCTTGCCCGTGACTTGTACGAGACGCGCGGCTACCCGATTCCTTGGGCGTACGCGGACGGGTCGACCAGGACTGAATTCCGTACCCTCGCGCTTGACGCCTGGCACGCCGCCAACTAATCGGAAGGGCTAACCACCATGTCTGACAATCTCATGGCGCGAGACCTACGGAACCTAGTCAACCGGTTGCGGATCCGTGAGGCGGAACTAGACGCCCTGGCCGCTGATGCCAAGGCGAGCTATGAGTGGGAACGCCACGCGCGCTACCTGTTCGCGCGCCGACAGGCACACGATGACCGTATCACGCTGACCGTAATCCTGCGCAGGCACGACGAAATGCACACTCCATCTAACGACCGTTGGAAGGGCTGACCACCATGCGACGACGCGACGGAATCCGCCACCTAACCACCGACCCCGCCACCGGGGAGGACACCGGCCACTTGGCCGCGCCCTGTTCCCGGTACGGCCGCAACGGCAGCCAGTGTGCCCTGGTCGCGTGGCGCGTGGCTTACTTGACCGCCCGCGAGACGGGCGAGCCGATCACGCACGAGTTGCTCGACCACGCCATGAGCCTGGTCGTCAACGACCACGATGACGTGGCTTACATGGTCCGCACCTACGGACACGGGATGTATCGCTGACCAGCCGTCCCGCCCGAACCACCACCACGAAAGCGAGACCGCCATGCGTACCAGGATTACGACGCACGAGACGCCCCACTACATCGAACGGCGCTTGCGTTTCTATGCCGGCGCGATGACCGGCAGCACCGTCTCCATTGGCAATGATTACCGGATCGGTGACCTACCGGCCGACCACGTCAAGCGTTGGCGGGATGACGTCAACCGCGCCAAGGCGACCGGTCGGGAGATGTATGCCGTTTGGTCGTACGACACTCCGATTGGCTGGGCCGTCGGTGGCGAGACCCCCTACATGCCGCCGGTTCGGTACTCCATCACCACGAGCCGCCACCAGGACTTGGTCATGCGCGGTTTCAACGCGCAGGCATTCACGTTCACATGGCCGCGCGCCGTGCCCGTGGGCACCTACGGCTCGCGCGAGGGCTGGTAAGCCTTCACCGCCCTGACCGGTACCGACCGGCACCACGGCTCACGACCGTGGCAGGGCACGCCACCGAACCACCACCACGACCCTAAGGGGCGCACCATGCCGTACCTCGCCACCGTCAACACGCCCGGCTACATGCCCTGGGATGACGACCCGCCCGTTTTCGACACCGCTCAGGAGGCTTGGAACTACCTCGCCGACCACCGGACGCGCGCAGAAGATGACGCGCCATGCGCCGACTGTGACCGTGGCGCCGACTGTGATGAGTATTCCGAGACGCGCGAGACCCTGGCGGTGCTAGGCACGGCCGCGCATTGGTCGCACCCTGACCGCGACGGCCTGATTACCTTCCTGGCCAGCCACGGCGTAGCTCCGAACGGCACCGGCGCCGTCCATGGCGACACGCCCGGATACACCGGAGACCACGACCTACGCCTGGTCTATCGCGTGACTGAGGTCGAGCCGGAGTGACCTCCGGCGCCCTGTCCGGTACCGACCGGCACCACGGCTCACGACCGTGGCAGGGCACGCACGCACCGAACCACCACGACCACCGAAAGGTGACCACCATGCCTGTCACCACCGAACGGCGCCGACGTGTCATCACGCCCGGGTGGCGCATTGAATGGCGCGAAGTGCGCTTGGCAAATACGCCGTCGAAACACACGTGCCGGCGGACCGCTCACTGGTCCAAGTGGAGCGATGCCATTAGGTATGCCAACCACGTCGCCACCCATTCCGTCGACCGTCCGCGCGTTTACTACGTCGGACCCGACCGCCCGGTGCGTACGCCTGCCGCGTGACCCGACCAACCACCGAACCACCACCACGAAAGCGAGACCACCATGTCTAAGTACCAGGAATACGTCGACCGTAAGCGCGCTGAATTTGGCGACCGATTTGACCCGTCCAACCTCCACCCGCAATTTCGACGGCACTTCGATAGCGGCGTGCGGATCCAGGTCACGCGGACATACGACAATGGTGAGACCTGGACGCGCACCGGCACGGTCGGCGCGACCACCGGGTGGCGGCCGTCCTTCCTGCTCGTGCATCGATCGAGCGACACCGGCTCGTCGGACCTGCTCGGCCCGGACGACAAGGTGACGGCCGTCCAGGTCAGGCACGGCAAGTATCTGCCCGTTGGCTGACCACCAGCGAACCACCCCACCGAACCACCACCACGAAAGCGAGACCACCATGTCCGTCACGTATGGATGGATCATTACCCGCGACTACATCACTCCGGCCGACGAGCGCGAGGGCACTCATAGCGTCGGCACTATGGGGCCGCGCAACATTCCGGCCGACCTGGTCAAGCGACTTCACGCTGGCGAGGGCACCGCCTTCCGACTTCTGGACGACGATGGCGAGGTCTACTACCACGGTCGCCTGATTACGACCGACCCCGGCGGTGAAGATGAGTTCGGCCCGTTGAATGACTTTGGTACGCCGAACGCTGGTGCCGTGGACATTCAGTACCGCGACCCCGCTGGCAAGTGGCAGTCGCTCTGATCTACCCGACCAACCACCGAACCACCACCACGAAAGCGAGACCGCCATGGAGACCACCACCACCCTCGCCGAGCTAATCGAGCGCGACGGCATCACCGCCAAGGCCGAACGTGACGACACTATCCTGATGGCTGACATGCCGCCGGGGTCGACCGGATGGCGCGTCACGCTTCGCCGGAAGGGTCCCTACGGCGGCCGGCACTCCATGACCGTTCCGTTCGGCATGGGACCGGCTCACGTCAACCCACCGACCGCCCAGACGGTCCTAGAGTGCCTGCTCTCGGATGCGGACACCGTCTACTACGCGAATGGCTTCGAGGACTGGGCCGACACGTTGGGATACGACCCCGACAGCCGGACCGCTGAGCGGACCTATCTGTCGGCCCGGAAGCTGACGACCAAGCTGGAGACGTTCCTCGCCGGCCTTTTCGACGACTACCTCAGCTCTGAGGATCGCTGACCATGAGGGTCCGATTCACCACCACCGTCGATATCGACGCGGTCGCATGGGAGCTGACCTACGGGATCACCGATGCCGGCTTGCATGCCGACGTCAAGGAATACCTGGACAACCTAGTCCGGGAGGCCCTCCACCAGAATGACCTACTCAGAAGGGACGCACCTTGACCATTCCAACTCACGAGCCGGCCGACCCTCCGATCGGGCCGACGCTCGCTTCCACCCGACCCCGGTTCTACTGGCTGGTTGGCGTCGCGCTCGTGACCGGCCTGGTCGCCTATGGCATGGGCGCCAACCGCGACCCGGTTGAGTGCTGGGAAGCCCTCGACCGCGCCGATGACCTCGACGTGGTCCAGCTCCAGGGACTGTCGGCGGCAGCCGACGCGCTGACCGCTGTCGGCACTTTCGACTCCGATGCCATGGGCATCGCCACGCGCAAGATCGAGGGCCTGACCCCTATCCACCAGGACCGGACCGAGGAATACGCCGTCGCGGCCGAGACCTGCCGCGATAGCTAGGCACCACCGCCCTGACCGGACCGACCGGCACCGTGGTTCGTGACCACGGCAGGGCACGCGAGACCGCTACTCTCGCTTGGATAAAGCACCACCTGGACCCTGTCCCCGAAGGGCTGGAGGACCCCGTGTGAACCACCGATAGGACCCCCTGCCGGGCGCGCCGATGGACCTACGTCCACGGGATCGGCGCGTCCGGCTCTGCACCCCCACCCACCACGAGAGAGAGACCATGACCCTCGCCCGTACCGCTGCCGCCACCACGCTGGCCGCTCTCGCCGTCGCCACCCTGGTCGGTTGCCAGGGTGACCCCGCGCCCACCACCGACCCGACTCCGATGCACACAGCACCCGAGAAAACCAAGGCACCCGAGCAGGCCGCCGTGGTCGAACAACCGACCGCCGAGCCTGAGGTGCCGGTGCTCAACATGCCGACCGCCGAGGGCCTCACGGCTACTCAGGCCGGGTTCGAGGTGACCGTGACTGACCTCGACTACCACGTGCCGGGCGAAGACCTCTATGACGAGATGTACGTGGAGCAACCGGCAGAGAATGGCCAGCTCATCGTGATCAAGGTCGACGTGACCAACGTCGGCATGGGACCGGCCACGATCGACTTCAGTGGCTGGGAGTTGTACGACGTCCGACCCCGGTTTTTCATGGCGTCCGATACCCACGACGTGACTTCCGCGCCCGACGAAGGTGAGTGGGCAGGGTCCGAGCTGGCCGATCCGCTTCAGCCGTCGACCTCGCGCTCGGGATGGGTCGCCTTCGACGTGCCCACCGACGTCAAGGCGGCGGCCGTGGTCATGCAGAACGACCCGTACGGCTCCGAGCAACCGGCCATGATCGAACTACTGGGGAGGGAGTTCCAGTGACCAACGGCGTGACCTACATCAAGAGCACCGTGACCGCCGGCGCCCTGCTCCGGCGACACGTCCGAGCTGCCTTCGACGTCATCGGGATGACCTACACCGAGCACAAGGGGTGGACCGAGTCCACCTTCGTGGTCAGAGGCACCGACCAACAGTGGAAGCGACTCCAGGCATGGATGAAAGAGGTGAACGGGGAGTGACCAACTCACACGTGAACGGCCCGTACGTCGACTGGGAGCCGACCCCGCTCGACCCGGCCGACTGGCTGGGCGAGAAACCGTTCCAGTACCGGTGGTTCAACCACCTACGGTTCTGGCACATCATCGTCGGGTGGTGCCTGCTCATCGCCGGTTTCATGGCGCCGCCGCTGTTCCTGATCTGCGTGCCGGCGGTCGCGGCGTACCGGTGGGACATGCGCCGGATGCGCCGGAAGCTGGAGCCGTACGCCCAGGCCGAGCTGCGTGCCAGCCGCGCCAGGCTTGCCGCTCGCTGGCGCTGAGCATGGCCCCAGGCGGCTGGGAAGGGTCGACCCGTAGAGAGACCCTGCCGGAGGACTGGTCGGCTCGTGTGGCGTACGTGAGGCGCCGCGCGGGGGGTCGCTGCGAGCATCGCTATCCCAACGGCGGCCGGTGCCCTCGACCCGGCACCGACTGCGACCACGTCCGCGACCGCGACGATCACAGCTACGCCAACCTCCAGTGGCTCTGTCGCGACCACCACGCCCGTAAGACCGCCCGTCAGGCCAACGACGCCAAGCGGGCGAAGTACAACGCCAAGCGACCACCGGAGAGACATCCAGGAGACCGCCGATCGTGAGCCCATACCCACCACCTCGCAGGCCGGAGCCCATCTTCGACCAGCCCGAGTACCCCCGAGAGGACTCCGCCGTGGAACCTTCCCACCACATCACCGACGACATGGGCCGGACCCTGTCTATCGCTGCCACCGAAATCGTCCACCTCCAACTAGGCCGCGACGACGTCCGGTTTCCGGTCGCGAAGGTCACCATCTCCCGTGGACCTCACGCCGCGGAGGCGACCGTGAACCGTGACCACGCCGCCGGGGTGGTCGCCGGGATCTTGGAGGCCGCCGGCGTCAGCGCGACCCGGTTCAAGAACGATGAGGACCCCAGCGTTCTGACAAACGCCACCACCATCACCGAGCGGAACGCCGCCGACTACGAAGCTCACGCCTTCTGGCAGCTTCGCCGCGCGGCGGCCATCCGCAAGGCCCTGGCCGAGCCGGTCCCTCAGGAGGCCATCGATGCCTTCAAGGATGCCTGGGAGCGTGCCGACCGGGACGGCCAGGAAGGCCACCGCGTCGAGGCCGGCCTGCGCGCCGCACTGCCTCACCTGACCGCCAAGAAGGCCGCCGATGAGTGACCGGTACAAGATCCCCGCTCCGAAGTGCCGGCACGTGGCGCGTGGTCGCGTCACCGCCGGCAGCTTCGACGGCGCCCACGCTTCGACGCACGTCTGCGACCGGCCCGAGTGCATCGCCGACGCCAAGGAATGGGCGACCGCCAAGACCCGACTGCCGGCGACGTACTACCCGTTCCCGCCGGCCTACCGGAACCGAGTCGGGTAATGCCCTCGCCGCGCGGCACGAGCAACTCGAACGATCGAGGCTCGGCCGCGTCGCGACGGCAGCGCAAGCTCTGGCTGCTGACCACCTTCGGGGACGGGACCTACGCGCTCTGCGCGCTGGACCTGAACGAACGATGCTATGGCGTGGTCGACCTGGAGACGGTGACCATCGATCGGATCATCCCCGGCGTGCTGGGCGGACGCTACGTCCGTGGCAACATCCGTCCGGCTTGCCCACCCTGCAACCAGCTCGACGGCGTCCTGCTGCGCGAGCGCCTGAAGCATGAGAGGAGAGCCAGTGGCGAGCGAGGAGATCTTCTGGCGCAGCCCGGAGGGTGACCGCGAGATCCGCGCCAGTCGAGCATTCATCGGCCCGGTCGGCGCCGAGCCACCCGAGTCAGCCCTGACCGCCGCCGGCTGGACCGAGCTGGGCTACGTGATCGAGGACGAGACCCACCAGTGGCGGCCCGAGTTCACCGAGCACCTCAACGAAGCGGCCCGAGACGTCACCTTCGCCGTCGACCTCGCCGGAGCTGACCCCTTCGTCCCACTGGTCGACCAGGTCGTGCGACGACACCGTGACCTGTCCGCCCTCCGGCGGGCCGAGCAGACCATCCGCGAGATGATCGACGCGACCGCCACGGACTTCCACATCGACCGCGACGGCACCGTCAGTCAGATGGTTAACCTCGTCCCGCTGAACGTCTCCGTCGAGTCGCCCGAGCGTCCCACCGAGGCCATCCAGCGCATGCGAGAGTTCCTCGCGACGGTCCAATTTGACACCTGCGTGGTCGACCACCGCTCGGCACCCTTCCCCTGGCATTTCCCCGGCGAGCCAGGGGCGGTCCATCACTACGAGCCGCGCGACGAGGTTCGGCTGGCCGAAGTGCTGGCCGAGTACGGCGACGGACCACCCATCTACCTCTGAAGGAGAAGAAGTGAAGAAGATCATCGCTCTACTGTCGGCGCTGCTCATGGGCGCGACCGTCCTGGTCGCCACCGCGACGCCGGCCAGCGCCGCCTATTCCTACGGCTGGGCGGCCACCAAGTCGACCGTCCTGGTCAACGAAGCCCGGCACTATGTCCGCATGCGGATACGATTCCGCGTCACCTACAACGGCGGCGTGCCCGAGGTGGCGCGTCCCAACATCGTCTTCGCCTGCTACACCCGACCCAACTTCGGCGGCCCGCTCAGCGGCGCCGGCGACTGTAGTAAGGGCATCGGTCAGGTCGTCGTCCGTCGTGCCGGTCCCGGCCTGGATGGCGTGGTGCGCGAGCTGGAGTACACCCCCGGCCCGAACGACCCCTCGGGCGCCACCTACGCATGGACGGGCGGCATGGTCTTCCCGCACTGCGGCCACGATTACCGCGTCGCCGCTCGTGGCATCCGGGTGCGAGTGAACGGCACCCTCTACACCGCCGACGAGCGCACCAGTGGCCGTTGGTACGCCGAGTGCTGGCCCCGAGGGTAATCCGCACCACTGACAACGAAGGGACGAACCACCGTGAGCGGAATCCTCGAACTCGCCGCCGGTGTCGAACTGGAGGGCCTGCCCCGCCCGACCGAGGTCAATAGCCTCTGGGGCGGCATCCAGGCAGTATGGAAATTTGACAACGGCTACGGCGCCAGCGTGATCAACCACGCCTACAGTCGCGGCGTCGAGCTGGCCGTGCTCGGGCCGGACGGGGACCTCACCTACGACACCCCGATTACCGATGACGTGGTGAACTACATCGCCGACGTGGAAGAGCTGGCCGGCCTGCTCCGCAGCGTCCGTGACCTACCTCCGAAGGAGGCGTGATGGGCCTCATCCGCGAGATGATCCAAATGGTCCGGAAGGTGTCAGCTGGCACCATCGCCGTTGCGATCGGGCTGATCATCCTCGCCGGCGTCCTGGGCGGCCTAGCCTCGACCGCCATCCGAACCAGCGACGCCTTCGGCACGCTGGCCTACGGCTCGGCCGTGGTCATGACCTGGGTGGCCAGCTACCTCTGGTCCCGCAACGCGATCCGAGAGGCCATCATCGAAGAAGAGGTCGACCGAGCCATGAGGGAGATGTTCCATGACGACTAAACGCGTCTCGATGTTGATGAAGGTCGGCCTCAACCCGTACGCCGAGTGCGTTCTAGACGACTGCGACTGGACCCGGCAGCCGAGTTCGGCCGCCGCCGCCACCATCCAGGCCGCGAAGGACCACGCGAAGCTCACCGGTCACCAGGTGATGGTGATCCACGAGACGCGAGCGCTCTACGGGCAGCAGGGCGGCAACTGATGGAGAGTGACAGCGGCCTGCGCGGGGCCATCGAGCGGATGCGGGCTCGGCGGCGCGACGACAGTCCACCGCCCGAGCCGATCCCCGAGCCGGAGATCCGGGCTACCCACCTCGCGTTCGAGGAGCTGCCACGCAGCCCTCGGGGCATCGCTCAGGCGGCCGAGGCGTCGGGGTTCCGGGTGCGCGCCACGTACGCCCGAGGACCGTGGCTGGACCGCAGTGGTCAGCGCGTGGTCGACATCCGGGACTCGATCCGGGTCTGGGGTCGCTTCCGCGAGCTGGGCCTGTACTTCGTCGCCGGCTGGCACGGTCAGCTCGACCAGAAGATGACCTTGCACTACGCCTACGCCTACGTGAACGGGCAGCGACGGCGCGTCACGTTCAATGAGCTGCGGGCGTATGTCCGAGGGGTACCATCCGTCCAGGGCTCGCCTGCCGCTAACGAAGGAGACGAAGGATGACTCGCCAGAACGACGAGCAGCGTTATGCCGAGGAGCACAACCTCGACGTGACGCCCGAGAACGTGGACGTGGCCCCTCCTCCGGCGACGGTCCCGGAGACGGTGGACCCCAACGTCAACCCGCACGAGGTTCGGAAGCAGGAGTCGACCGACGCGGACGCCGAGGCGTCCGAGGCCGAAGCCGAGCAGCCCACCCAGCCCCGTACGGCCAAGGCTTCCCGTCAGTCGTCCAGCCAGACCGACGACGGGGAGAACAAGGGCAGCTGATCCTCGACCTCTCGTGGGGTTGCGCTGCCCGGACAGTGTGAGGCCCCGGCGGTGTGCGTTTGGGAAGGCGCACACATCGCCGGGGCCTCGCTCTTTCCACCCACCACGGTGAAAGGCGTCCGGAGCCTACCAGCCTCCGAGGGCGGTGTTGATGATCACCACGGTGATGACCCCGCAGACGAGGCCCGTCAGAAGCCGCCAGACGACCCGGTCCCACCACCTCCGGTGCGACCCAGCTCGCCGGCCGCTCACGCACCCTCACGGGCGGCTAGGGCGACATCGAGGAGGTCGCGGATCACCTGGGCCTGGCTCTTGCCCTCGGCCTCGGCGATCGCGAGGACCCGACGCCGGGTCTCGTGCGTCACGAAGACGGCCAACGGCTGCGCGTATCGGCTGCTCATGACCGCATCCTACTAGCGGAATCCGCTAGCCATACGCTAGCGTCAAGCGACGACCACCGAAGGGACCACCGTGTACGCCACCGCCATGTTCTTCCTGCTGCTCGCCGGCATCGTGCTGCTCGGTGCCGCCCTCGCCCGAGCGACCCACCTCCTGATCGAGGGCACCCAAGAGCGCGAGCGCGACCAGATCCGCCACGCCTGGATGGCCGCCCAGGCCGCCGAGGACCGGCGTCGCAACCGCGACGACCGCATCCGGGTCCTGGAACACGAGGTGCTCCCCCACCTGGTGCCACCGGTCGGCAAGGATGCTGACCACTGCTCGGCGTGCCGGCGAGAGGTGAAGGCCCTCGCCCTGCTGGAGCGGAAGGCGAAGGAGCCGACGAAGGCCCAGATCCGCCAGGCGGAGGCCGCCGGCTGGACGGCCGACGTTGCCGAGATCTACCTCTGGAGCACCGAGACGCCCTATCGGCGCCAGATCGAGGGTTGGAACAGCCCCGGTGGTAAGTGGCAGCGCGAGTTCCCCCACGACCTCTTCCCGAAGAAGGCGAGGCTTCACAGCTCGGCGCCGACCAGCGCGGTCCGCGACCGCGAGACCGCCACGTGGCATCGTCAGGTCGAGGCGAGGCTTGCCGACGTGACCGAGCACATCGCGACGATCAATCGACAGAACCGCTGCACCCACGCCGCCGCGTTCCTGCCACCCTTTTCCTCGCAGCACCCACCATCCGTCTGCCCAGCCTGCGGCACCAAGCTCACGGGGAATTGAAAACCATGCCCGATTACGTCGTCATCCTCATCGCCATGCTGGCGATCGCCCTTCTCGGCCTCGGCGTGCTCTGGTGGCGCCAGATCACCGACTGGGTCGATAAGCGCGAGCTTCTGAACCCTGCCACCTACGCCACCAGCCGACCGACGCCCCGCCACAAGCGAGAGGACTGACCCATGACCAGCGGTCGATGCCCGCACGTGTTCGAGGATGGGCTGCGCTGCCTGTTCCCCGGCGACCACGAAGGACTCCACCTACCCGAGGCCCCTCGACCGGCGCCGAGCCCACCACCGGTCATCGAGACCCACAAGCCCCAGCCGCTGCTGCCCCAGATCTCCGAGGCTCTCCAGGCCGAGGAAGAGGTGGTCGATGCCGAGCTTGTCGATTCCGGGGACGCCGGCGACGGCAAGTGGAAGGATCTTGGTGGCCCTAGCCCAGTGGAGATCGCTACGGCCAACAAGTCGGCAGCTGCCAACGCCATCCAAGCTCGGGACGCAGAGATCGCGGCCCTGAAGCGAGAGGTGGTGAGGCTCCGTCGAGAGGTTTCCCAGAAGAAATTGAAATAGGAACGGGGGCTGCGTGATTCAAGAACCACCCTCCTGGTGGATGGAGGGCGTGTGTTCACAGTTCGATCCCGACCTTTTCCACCCCAACAAAGGAAAGATGGAAAAGGACAGAGATCCCCGGCTCGTCTGCCAGGTCTGCCCAGTCCAGCATGAATGCTTGGAATGGGCCCTGGAGACAAATCAGCAGTGGGGAGTCTGGGGCGGGAAGACCGAGCGCGAACGGCGCACTATACGAAAGGCACGGAAAGACGCTATGGGTAATGGCAATGGCGGAAACGGCGACGCTGGCGAGATGCGTCCCGAGTTCCGCGAGGGACTGAAGCAGGACATCGTCCAGGGCATGAAGGCCCAGGAGGCACTGAAGGACGATGACGACAACAACGGGAAGGACAAGTAGGTTGCGAAAGCTTAAGAAGGGACTCATCGTCGGGGCCATCGGTGCCGCGCTTATCGGCACCCCCCTGGCGGTCAATGCGGCCGTGGACCCGGTCTACCCAGGCTTCAACGTCTACGGCGCGCACTTCGTCTGCAAGGCCAAGGACGAGTCGATCCGCTTCGTCGGCGGCGGCGACCGCTGCGCTCGTGGCGAGACTGGTATGCGGCTGCCGGGCGTCAGCTCGGTCAACGACGTGAAGAAGGTCGCTGACCGTCTCGGCGTCCGCGTCTCCGACGTCGAGGACGCCGTCGAGGAACTGGAGGCCAACCAGCCCGCACCCGGCGAGCCTGGAGCCCCTGGCGAACAGGGCCCGAAGGGCGACAAGGGCGACAAGGGCGATCCTGGCGAGCAGGGCCCGAAGGGCGACAAGGGTGAGCAGGGTGAGCCTGGCGCTGATGGCGAGGACGGCACCGATGGCGCTGACGGCACGGACGGCGTCTCGGGCTACGAGATCGTCGGCCACGAAGTGACCGTGCCTGCGGGCGCCGTCAACTTCCAGGCCGCGACCGACTGTCCGGCCGGCAAGGCTGCGATCGGCGGAGGCTACAAGCTCGACCAGGGCGCCACTGACGTCACGGTCGACAGCTCGATGCCGTTCGGTCTCGGCCAGGCCGAGGACGGCCACTGGGGCGCCAATGGCTGGCTCGTCCAGGTCGACAACGCAGGGACCGCCAACCAGGTGACCCCGTACGTGGTCTGCTCGATCGTCAACTGAAAGCCGGGGGTCGGTCGCCTCCTCCCCCGTGGCGGCCGGCCCCCTTCCACACCTATCGAAAGGACGAACCACCATGGCCACCAAGGCCCAACGATTTGCCGAGTACGCCGCCGAGCACGGCTGGGAGAACTTCTACCACCGGATCGGCGAGCACGAGGTCGTCATCGCCACCATCGAGTGGGCAGGTTCGACTCAGCTCATCTGGACCTCCTGGACCGGCAACAAGCAGGTCGCCGGCCGCCTGCCCTACTGGACCCAGCATCGGGACACGGATGGCCCCGACCGGCTGGTCAAGCTCCGGAACGTCGCCGAGGCGAAGGCGATCATCCGCAAGCCGATGGGGGGTTGATGTTCTACGACAGACGGGGCGAGGAGATCACGGCCCGAGAGTGGAACGACCTGCGCAAGGAATCGGTGATCGCCTCCACCAAGCTGGGCAGCGACACGCAGGTACAGACCTTGTGGCTGGGGATCGACTTCGGCAAGGGGCCGACCGGTCGACCATTGATCTTCGAGACGATGATCTTCTCCCAGTCCTGCCCGACGATCGACACCCTCTCCCGGCGCTACGAGACCGAGGAGCAGGCGCTGTTCGGCCACGAGCGGATGGTCGCGGACGCTAAGCAGGCGCTGGAGGGCCTCGCGGAGGTTGACCCGACAGAGGCCGTCCAGGAGATCATCGACGCCCTGCGTGGCGTCTACGGCGCGGTCCCCGAGTCCGTCCTCAGAAAGACCGCCGGCACGGCCGTGAGGGCCATCCAGCGGTGGCAGATCGAACGCAGAAGGGAGCTGGACAGATGAACCAGCAGCAGACGAAGGCCCAGGCCGAGCGCGTCCGTCGCAACCGCGAGCGCGAGGCCGTCGACACGGTCGTGGACACCTGGGACGGCGAGGACGAGGAGACGCGGCTGACCATCCGCTGGGGTGCGCAGCGCGACTCGATCAAGACCATCTGGCCCGAGCTGACCGAGGCGCTCGACGCTCTCAGCCGACTTCGGAGCGGGGAGTGATCGCCCGCGAGGCCACCTGGGGCGAGGTGAACGTCGACACCTACGTACGCGACCTCAACGGCCAGCTCTGGTACGTCGCGACCATCGTCACCGGCAGCTCGACCACCGTGCTGACCAAGACCGTGGTGCGCCTGCGCAGCCCCGAGGGCAGGGTCGTCACCATCGACCGGCCGGCGAACGACCACCCGGTGACCATCTGCGAGCCGACGTTCGATGAGGGCCGCAGGACCATCCGGGACCGTCTCGGCGGCACCCCGATCGCCTACCGGTCGGCGCCGGGCCAGCCCTGGAGGAAGCCATGATCAACCGGAAGTACGCCGCCGCCTCGGCGGTCTGGCGGATCGTGGAGCGGGGAGTCCGCAAGCCCTGTCGCGACCCGGTCTCCCCCTCCGGGTGCAACTGCGGCCCCTGCACGTCACGCGAGTTGCACGCCCAGGTCGGTCACCTGGGGGACCCGCCGGCCGTGCTCCAGGACGTGTTCGAGCAGAGCGTGAAGGGTCAGCTCGTGTTGTGGACCTTCGGCTTCCGATCGGTCCGCAGGCTCTTCCTCGACCGGTGGTGGTACGTATGAGCGAGGTCGAGACGCTCTGGTCGTGGAGCAAAGCGATCGTCGTGGTCCTGGCAGCCGTGGCGATCTTCTGCGTCATCGTCCTGTTCATGGCGACGCTCGCCTGGGCGGTCTACTCGGTCTGGGGCGTCGTCCTATGAGCCAGAGCCCTGCCCGCCGCGCGCGCCGCGAACACGCCCGCTACGTCGATCGCCAGATGCGCAAGTCCCGCCGGACCCCCCGGCAGATCCCAACGAAGGAGGTACCCGATGGCCGCTCGCGTGCAAACGTTCGTGAAGCTCAGCCCGGAGCAGAGGGAGCGGCTGAAGGAGATGGCGTTCGAGATCAATGACGCCGGCCTCGACGTCCTCGGGCCGGTCCTGAACAGGGACGGCGAACCGAGTATGTCGGACGTCATCCGTACGCTGCTTGTCCTCGGCGCTCGTGAAGCCGGGCTGAGCTTCCCCGAAGACTGACCCACCACACCGAAGGAGCCCGCCGCATGTCCCAGTCCTACGTCTTTCACGTCGAGCGCACGGACGGCTCGATCGAGACCCACGAGGGCGACCACCTCGTCCTCTTCCCCCTCCGCGATGGGGCGCTCTACATCCTGGAGGGCGAGCCAGAGAACCCCGGCCCCTACGGCGAGCCGCCAACCAACATCGTCGTGGTCTACCGGGCGGAGGAGTGGAAGGCCGTCTGGCGCGAGCTGCTCCCGAGGGAGGACGAGGTGCCGATCACGATCTCGGTGCCGCCGGGTCACGAAGCCCTGGTGAGAGGTATCGAGGGGCTCAGCCCCACAGTCCACGACGCAGTCGTCAGCGTTCAGCAGGCGTATCGCTCGATCGGTGAGCGCGTTCCGCCGTTGCGCATTCAGCCGATGCCCAAGGCGTCGCCCAGGATCGATCTCTCCGGCCTCAGTCGGATGCTCGACAACCTGGCCGTCGTCAGGCACGACCGCGACAAGGAGGACGCGGCCGAGTGAAGATCATCCGACTCGAAGCGGAGAACATCAAGCGGCTCCGCGCCGTCGACATCTCGCCCGACCCCGACCACCACACCGTCGTCATCTCCGGCGACAACGCCCAGGGCAAGACCAGCGTGCTCGACGCGATCTGGCTTGCCCTGGGCGGCAAGGCCGCGCAGAAGGACAACCCTCAACCTCTACGTGAGGGTGAAGCTTCGGCGTACGCCCGGATCACGATGGACTCGATCACGGTCACCCGGAAGTGGTCGGGCGAGCGGACCACCCTGCTGGTGGAGAGCCGGGAGGGCGTGAAGCTGCCGAGCCCGCAGAAGCTGCTGGACAGCCTCGTCGGCGCCCTCAACTTCGACCCCCTGGCGTTCGCCTCCGCGCACCCTCGGGAGCAGGTGAAGCAGCTCCTGGAGGTCGCGAACGTCGGCTTCGACCCCGACGAGCTGGAAGCCCAGCGAAAGCAGCTCTACGACGAGCGCACGGCGGTCGGCCGCGACGTCCGGCGCCTGCGTGGAGCCCTCGCCGAGCTGCCCCAGGTACTCCAGGGGGTCGGCGGAGTCCCAGACGTCCAGGAGGCCCGTGCGGCGTACGAAAGGGCCCAGGCCGACTGGGATCGGAAGAAGGCCCTGCGCGAGGAGTACCACCGCCTCCAGGACGAGATCAACCGGCTGACCGAGCAACGTGACGCCGTCGTGGCCGAGGGCAAGGCGATCCAGATCTCTGAGTGGGAGGTGACCAATGCCCGTGAGGTCTACGACCAAGCGCTCACCTACGCCGAAGCCGCCGCCTCGGTGAAGGAGCGCGAGCGCGTCCAGCTCCAGCTCGCCAAGGCCGAGGCCGAGCAGACCAACCTGACGACCCAGCTGGCCGAGCTGGACGCCTGGAAGGCTAACCACCTGGCGGCGGCCAAGATGCCCGTCGAGGGCCTGTCGTTCGATGACGACGGCCTGCTGCTCAACGGCGTGCCCTTCGCCCAGGCGTCGGGTGCGGAGCGACTGAAGGTGTCGCTGGCGATCGCGCTGGCCCAGAACCCGCAGATCCGCGTCATCCGGATCACCGACGCCTCGCTGCTCGACGGCGCCAACCGCCAGGTGGTCGAGGAGATGGCCCGACAGGCCGACGCGCAGGTCTGGCTGGAAGTGGTCGGCGACGGCGGTCCATTGGCGATCCACATCGAGGACGGAGAGGTGAAGGGATGAGCGACGAAAGGGCGCTGGACACTAAGCACGTGTGGCCGGCCATCTTGGAGGGTCTTCGGTACGCCAGGTGGGTCCGGGCTCAGGATGCTCGACTGGCCGTGGTCATTCACCTCAGCTTTGTAGTGGATGACACGACGACACGCCCTCTCGGCGTAATTCACTTCGAGGAAACCGACGAGAGCTTGATTCCGCGCTTCCTCCCAAGTTCGGAGATGGTGCCATGAGCAACGAGCTGCGCTACCACATCGACCCACGAGACTGGGATGACGAATTTGCCGAGGTGTATGCCGATTGGATCAACTCGACCTATACCTCCATCAGCACGCGGACCACGGTGTCGCTACTCGATGATCGCATTGAGGTCACCGAGAGCTGGGACGTCGAACGGAAGGACCAGCCGCCCTTCCCGTTCGAGGCTCTGCATGCGGCGAAGCGCAGGAGGCACGCACGTGACGGTGAATGACTTCTTCGACGCCTACTCGGCTGGCAGCTTCGGACCGGAGTTCCTCGCGACGGTCAACGGGGAGTGCGACGAGTGCTGCCACCGAATCCAGGAAGGTGTCGACGTCTGTCGGATGGTGAACGGCCGCGTCTGGCATTCCTCCTGTGCGACCGGCGCCGATGAGTGAGTTCTTCGACCGCTTCGACCGGTCCAAGCGGGACGGCTGGGGCCGACCACTGCTCATCCCGGCTGGAGGAGGGCCCCGCGTGCCGTACACGCGGGCGTCCTCGCTCTCGGAGACCATCGACAACACCTGGGGCATCCACACCTGGGAGAAGCGCCTGGTGGCCCTGGGGATGGCACTGCGGCCCGACCTCTGCGCCGAGGCGGTCAGGCTGCCGCCCATCCCGATGGACGTCCAGCCCGAGACGGCGAAGCGGGACAAGATCACCCGCGTACGACTGGACGAGATCGCCGACGAGGCGGCCCAGGCCGCCGGCCGCGACATCAAGGCCGACTACGGCACGGTCTTCCACCGACTCACCGAGCCCGGCAACGGTGAGACCACGCCGGAGGAGATGCGGGCCGACATCGCCGCGTTCGAGAAGTGTCTGACCGACGAGCGGATCACCATCCTGTCCACCGAGCAGTTCGTCGCCTGTGACGAGCTGACAGTGGCTGGCACCTTCGACCACCACCTCGACGTCGACCCCGAGTCACGCCTGGGCCGCCTGATCGGATCAGACAGCTCAGTCACCATCGGCGACAAGAAGACCGGGCAGTTCAAGCCGCACGAGTGGGCCATCCAGCTGTCGATCTACGCCCACGGTGTGCCGTACGACTGGGAGACCGACACCCGGCCGCACGACGGCACGGTGGTCAACCAGAAGTGGGCGATCGTCTTCTGGGCGCCGCGTCGCAAGGGCATCTGCAAGGCCGTGCCGGTCGACATCGCCGAGGGCTGGCGGATGGCTCAGATCGCGGCGGCCGTCCGGGCCTACCACCAGACGACGGTCCACGTCGACCTGGGCGCTCCGAAGCAGGACCCGATCACCGTCCTGATCGAGAAGGCCCGCACGGTGGACGAGCTGCGGCGCTTCTGGTCGGTCTACAAGCACGGCTGGACCGACGACCATACGGCGCTCGCGAAGGCGCGAATCGCCGAGCTTGGCGGGTCTTAGCGGTTTCCGCTAGGCCCTGCTAGCATCAACCCCTATCGCACAACGGGAGGCTAGGAACCATGGCAGCAGAAGACTTCTTCGACAACCAGGGCGGCGGTGGCGCTGGCGCCCCGTCCTTCGACTGGCGACTCCCCGGTGAGCGCACACCTCGACCGGGACCGCACTCGCGGATCTCCGGCGAGATCGTGGATCAGTTCGAGACGGTCCAGCGGGCGTACGGCGATCCGAACAAGATCCTCACTTGGGACGACGGCACGCCGCGCCCGCAGCTGAACGTCACGCTGAAGACCAGCCTGCGGAACTGGGAGCGGGTCAAGAGCGTTCCGACCGACGACCACGGCAACCCGCTCCCCCCGCAGCAGGACACCGGCCTGCGGCGCATCTACGTCAAGGGCGACATGCCCCGAGCGATCGCCGCTGCGCTGCGCCAGACGCCGAGCGCGGAGAACAACTGGACCGGCAAGGGCACCACCCAGGGTGGCCTGGAGAAGGGCGACAAGCTCGCGGTCTGGGTCCGGGGCTTCGAGGACAAGGGCAAGGGCAACCCGCTGACGCTCTATGAGGCCGCGTACAAGGTCAACCCGAACAAGGAGACCGCCGGCTACTTCGAGGAGAACGCTCCGGCGGCTCAGGCCCCGCAGTACCAGGCGCCGCCGCCGCCACCCCCGCCGCCGGCGGACCCCTGGGCCACCCCAGCGCCGCCTCCGCAGCAGTATCAAGCCCCGCCGGCCCAGCAGCCCTACCAGGCCCCGCCGGTCCAGCAGGCGGCGCCGCAGCAGGCCGCTCCGGCCTACTCTCAGGACCCCTGGGACGACGCGCCGGTCGCTCCGACTAGCCCTCCCGCTGGTGGTGCGCCGTCCCAGGCTCAGACGGTGGTGGACGAGCCCCCGTTCTAGCCACCCGAGCCCGGTGGGGCGGGGTTGAGTCGCCTCGCCCGCACATCTCCCCCGTCCCACCGGTTACCACGATCCTGTCAGGAGTAGATCACCCGTGGCACCACGTACCCGCAGAAGCGCGAAGGACCGCGCCAAGGAAGAGCTGGAGAAGGCCCAGGCCCGCCTGACCAAGCTCGAACAACGCATGGCCCGGCTCACCACCGAGCTGGAAGAGGCCAACGCCCGGCACATGGAGGTCGAGCGCGAGGTGGCCTATCTGGCCGCCCACCCAGCGCTCGCCGACGAGGGGCGCATCACCAAGGTGACCGAGAGGCTCGACGCGGCCGAGAGGCCCACCGGTAACTCGACCGGCCCACACATCCACTTCGAATCCGAGCCGGTCGAGCCCTTCGCCCACGCCGGGCCGGGCGCCGAGCCCGTCGAGGAGGGCACCGACGTCGGCACCCCGTTCGACCCGTTCGCCGAGGATGACGACGAGCCCGAGCCGCGCGCGCCGGGCGAAGCAGGTCCGTTCACCGAGAGGGTCCGCCCCGCCGGGAGCTGACCACCCCCCGATCGGCCCGTCGTCCCTGGGCACCTAACCGAATGGTGACCACGCCCAGGGGCGACGGGTCTTCTCATTGGAGCTTCGATGCCCCTTCCCTGCAACGTCTGCGGCGTCCGCCCGAAGATGAAGGGCAAGCACCGGTGTATGTGGTGCTGGCTCCGCCGGCAGACGCAGAAGGTCCAACTGGAGATGGCGGAGTATCGCCGCACCGAGTGGACCGGGCCGCCTCGGATGCGGGTGCCCGAGTCGGAGTGGCCGGACGGCCACCGGTGGTGCGCCGGCTGCCAGGCGTTCATCCCGCTCGACTACGTCCGGGGATCGCGATGCCTGGCCCACGCTCGGGCCAGCCGCCGGCGGAGCCAGATCAAGTCGACGTACGGGCTCGACCACGAGCAGTACCAAGCCCTCGCAGCCTTCCAGGACCACCGGTGCGCCATCTGCGGCAACCACCAGCTGGTCAAAGAGCTGGCCGTCGACCACGACCACAAGACCGGGGAGGTGCGCGGCCTTCTCTGCCTAACTTGCAACCACAAGATCCTCGGCGGCGCGCACGACTCAGCATTGGTCCTGCGTCGAGCCGTCGAATACCTCGAACGACCCCCGTACCACCGAATGATGGAGACCTGATGAGTGACAAGGAAGAGGTAGTCGCCCTGATGCCGCACGAATTCTGGCGGGGCGACCACGCGACGATCAAGTGGGCCGGCGCCACGCTCGACGTGATCGCCGCCAGCGTGATGCCCGTCTGGGGTCCCGGAGGTCGCGAGCACTGGATCGTCGTCGTGACCACACCCGATGGGGAGCAGCACATGATCTCCGCCACCCTGCTGGAGAAGGTGTAGGTACAGCGAAGCCCCGGTCGCCAGAAGGGACGAACAACCACGCGACCGGGGCTCGCCGTGCGGAGGCTGCGTACCCGCCCCCGCAGACTACCGAACGCTAGCCAGGAATCTTGTCCAGCATCGTGACCTCGCCGTCGAGCTTGACCCAGACCCGCAACGACCGCTGCCCGGTCTGCTCCGGCGCCGGCACGTAGATGATCCGCTTGCCGTTGCCGTTCCAGTCCCACCAGGCCGCCACCCAGTCGTCCTCGCGACCGACCGCAATGAACGCCTCGCGGACGCTCAGCTCGACGTCCTCGATGACCAGGCGGTCGCCCGCCACCGTGGCCCGCATCAGATGACCGTGATCGTGTCGACCCGCCGGATGATGTCCTCGTTCGCCGTCGTCACCAGCACCCACCGCTGATACGTCCCTGGCGTCAGCGCCTCGACCCCGCCGCGTGGCCCGATGAGGGAGACCACGGTGACCGCGTCGGGAGTGGCCAGCGGGTTGTCCGGGTCGTTGACACCGTCGACCAGCTGCGCCGCCAGGAACTGCGCCACGGTCGGGATCTCGTTGGCGTCGCCGTGGAAGACCCCGACCGAGGCGACGTCGGTCACCTCGGCGTCGATCAGGGTGATCGCGTTGCGAACGTACTCGGTGCCGGCCGCGTGAAGCGTCAGCGCCATGGTCAGTCCCTCCTGCTCAGCTCGGTCTCGTGAATCTCCCAGTCCAGCCAGGAGGGTCCGACCTCCGTCAGCGGCCGGGCAGGTTGGATGTTCAGCCTAAGCCGAAGCGTGCTCGGGCCGACGATCAAGCCGGTCGCGGTGTCGGTCGCGCCGACCGCCAGGCCGGTCAGCGTCTCGGTCGGCCAGATCGTGACCGTGACGTCGACCACGGGACCCGGCACGACGGTGCTCATCGAGCTGACCACCGTCAGGACCCCGGTGCCGGTGGCTCCGCGTACGCCGGCCGCCGCCAGCGCGAGCGTCGCCGCGAGCTGTCCGGTGCCGGCCAGGGTTGCCCCGCTCGCCACCGTCAGCTCGGCGATCAGGTCCATCGAAGCCCCGCCGGCGGCCGTGCGACGCCCGGACGACGTCAGCTCGGCGGTGACCGTCATCGTGCCGCTGCTGCCGATGCCGCCGGCGCCCGAGCTGGCCAGCGACGAGGTCAAGCCCAGCGTGGCCGTCCCGACACCCGACTTGCGGCCGGAGCTGGGAGGAAGCTCGACGGCTGCTGCCAGGACGGCCACGCCGCTGGCGCCGACTTGCCCGTTCGACGCCAGCTCGGCAGCCGCTGGAAGTACAGCTGCCGAGGTAATCGATTTCACACCTGTACCGGCCTGGAGAGCCGTGGTGGCACCAACCACTCCGGTGCCGGTCCGCTGGCTGACGGCCGTGGCGCTCAGCGTGGCGCTGGCGGACGTCGAGCCGGTGCCCGCGTGCTGCTCGGGCTCCTCGACGCCGCCGACCGGTCCGATCAGCGCGGGGGTGTCGGAGATCGCGAGCGAGTCGCCGAACCAGTGGCCGTTGCCCTCGCCGCCGTACGGCATCCCCCACCAGAACTCGGTGACGGTCTCGACCGGGATGGTGGTGGTGACGTGGGAGATCTCGGTGGTCGAGTCGCCCTCGTAGACGTAGAGGTCGATGGTGCCGGCGTCGGCCACGATCTCGATGCGGTACTCCACGCCGACGTCGATGATCCCGCCGGTCTCCACCAGCATCGTGCTGGCGTTGTCGACCAGCTGGACCGAGCCGGCCACGTTCAGGTCGACCATGAAGGGTGCCGTCGATCCGGTCCACGTCACTGCCAGGCGCCGGTGGCCAGCCAGGTCGGGCATGCGGGTGTACCAGCGCCAGGAGCCGGAGGAGAGGCCGGCGTGACCCCAGGCGATGTAGCTGGCGACGTTGCCTGGCCACCGGATGCTCGGGGCGCGCAGGCCGCTGTTGACGATGGTCGGCGGGCCGCCGGGGCTGTAGATCGACCAGGGAGCGTTGTCGCCCGGCCCGGCCGAGCTGGTGGTGACCGGCCCCGTGGCCAGTCCGTCGCCGTTCCACTGAAGGAACGGAACACTGACCTCGGCCTCCCACGGCACCAGGAAGCTGAGGTCCACGACGTCGTCATCGACCTCGACCCCGCCGATGACGGTCAGCGGCACGTTGCCGAGCATCCGGATCTGCTGGGCCACCCGGTAGTTGCCCGGCACGTTCCAGCCACCGAAGGCGTCGATCGGCTCCTCGGTGATGGTGGCCGGCCAGCCTTCGCGGTCGCCGGCGAACTCCCAGAGCGGGACGTCGGAGAACGAGGAGTCGGCCCCCATCGTCTCGTCCCAGAGGAAGGCGTTGGAGTAGATCACCGGCCGCACGCCGTAGCTCGCGACCCCGTCGACCATCGCTCGGGTGACGGGGAATGGTCCGCCCGGCTCGGTCTCGACGTCGAGGGTGAACCACTGGAGCTGCGGCCGAAGGTTCGGGTGGACGGCGGTCAGAGCCTCTTCCCAGAGATGGACCGGGCGGCCGTAGACCGCGATCCACATCCCCGCCCGCAGCGCCCGCTGGAGCACGGTGTTGATCCAGGGCAGCACCTGGGGCACGCCGACGCCGTTGCCGTCCGGCCAGAAGGTGTGCGAGCAGGTGATGAAGCCCCGGTAGCCCTGGGCGTACGCGGCGTCGAACCACGCCTGCTCCTGCGCCCCGTGCGCGCCGAAGTCGGTGTCGAGCGCCCGAGCGACGGTGACCTCGGTCTCGACCTTGGTGCCGGCGGACGACATCGAGCTGACCACTGCCATGGTGCCGGTGCCGTCGTGCTCGACCGGAGCGACCGCAGTGCCGGGCCGCAGGGCGAGCGACATGGTCACGACCGAAGGCGTGGAGTCGTTGACCGTCCAGGTCCGGCCACCGGCCAAGCCGGGCGCGGCAGGCTGGTGAGCCAGGGCCAGCGAGATGCGCGCGCCGGTGCCGGTGTCGTAGAGCGCGTTCACCCTCGGGGCGAGCCCGCCCGGAGCGGTCCAAGCCGAGGCGACCGTGTCGCGTGCCGACATGACCACCACCAGCTCGCCCCGAGCAGGCAGAGTGACGGTCGGCGACACATGAGAAGTGCTGGTCGAGGCCGCCTCGGCGACGGCCGACGTCATGATCGGATCGGCGGAGTCGACGCCAGAGAAGACGACGCAGGAGAGGATGCCGCCGGCATTCAGGCCAGACCACGACACGCTGCGAGTGGCGCCCGCCTCGCCGGCCGCGATGGTCTTGCGCCAGACGAAGGCCGCGTTGACGAACGTAAGATCCTCGTGCTGGGCGACCAGCGTCGCCCCGGTGGGCGGAGTGATCGTGCCGAGGTCGGCGATGCTGCGGCTCACGCCCAGGACGAAGAGGGCTTGGTCGCCAGGCTGAGCTGCTGCGGGGATGGTGGTGCTGAACGTCTTGGCCGAGTCGGCCGCTGGCGTGGTGCTGACCCCACGGAAGGCGATGGTCGGCGGGGCGACGTCAGCGAAGCTCGTGCCGAAGGTGACGCTGTCGATCTCGTACGGACCGCCCTGGTTGCCGGCCCAGGCCGAGCCGACGTACCACCGAGCTGGCGTCCCCTCGCCGGCGCCGCTCAGCGTCTCGACTGGCGTGGTCGCGGTGAGAGAGTCGTAGATCTGGAGCTGCTGGACGGTGCCCTCGACCCGCCACCGCAGGTAGTACCACTGCCCGACAGTCAGCGTCGTGGTCGAGGTCGCCTGGAGGCTGCTCAGGCCCGAGTACATCCGGATCTGGCGTCCGGTGCTGACCACCAGTGCGGCTGCGGTCGCGGTGTTGCCCGGCAGGAGCGGACGCATGAAGCTGGCGTGCGCCGACAGTGCCCCGGTGATGCGGATCGGGATGCCGACGTACGTCGCGGTGGCCGAGTCTTTGGCGAGGTAGGAGATGCCGCCAGGGAAGCGGATCGACGTGTTGCCGATGGCGCCGCCGGCCGCGTAGGTGACGGCGGCGCCGGTGAAGGTGTCGTACCCCTCGGCCGCCGCCGAGACCGTGGCGCCGGCCACACCCTCGTGCGGATGGACCGAGAGGACGGCCATCAGTTCAGGTTGATGTCGAGGTCAGTAAGGGTGTAGGTCCCTGCGTTGGCGAAGGTCTCGCTCGCGGAGAGCGTGTCACCGCCGTAGAAGGTGGCGCCGGCCCAGAGGCCGTAGTGCGACACCGTGGTGCCGCCGGCGACGTCGAACTCGGCCGGCGCGGTGATGGTCAGGTTACCGCCGGTCGGGTCCCAGGTGACCGCGACGCGGGCGTAGTCGCCGCCGGTGACCTCGGCCGCACCGGTGGTGCCAGGGTCGCCGGTGTGGAGCGATACGTGGGTGATGGCCGTGCCAAGCGCGGTCAGGGCCGTCTCGCGAGCGGCGTCTGTCAGGGGCATCTCAGGTTCCTCTCACGATGACGTAGATCAGCAGGCCCCCGAGGACCACGAACGTGGTCCCCAGGAACCATGCCAGGTGCCGCTTGGTCACGCGGCTCGTGTTCCCGTGGTCCGGGTGACCTCAGGCTTGTTGCGGATGCCGAAGACGCCGAGCGCGAGCGCGGCCGCCAGCACCACGTTCATCCACTCGGCGCTGTTGATCCCATCGGTCAGCACCGTGACCAGCACGTCGCCGACCGCGATGACTGCGGCCACGAACGCCTTGGCGTAGGGGTAGCCGGGAAGGTTGGCCGCGAGGTAGACGCTCCCGGCGCCGACCGCGTAGATCACGACGTGGACCCACTCGATCGAGGTCATGTCCTGGTCGACCAGATAGCCGGCGAGCGCGGTAACTGCCGCGATCAGCGCCGCCCAGAGGGCCTTGGCGTATCCCATCATGACGGGGTCTCCTCGCTGTCGTCGGTCAGCTGCTCGATGCGAGCATCAACCGCTTCGATCTGGCTCTGCAAGGCGCCACGCTGGGCCTCGGCCAGATCAGCCTGCGACTCGAACGCGACGAGGAAGTCCCGCAGCGCTCGAAGGGTGGCCGGTGCTGACCAGGCGTCCGCCCGACCGTGGGTCAGGAAGGTCTCGGCAGCGGCCCGGTCGGTCCCGTTCGGGTGGGCCAGAACGAAGGCCCAGATCTCGGCCGGCATCTCCTCGATGCGCTGCCCGAGGCCGCCCACTCGTTCATCGACCCGGCCCTCCAGCTTGTCGACACGGGTACCGAGCTTCTCGATCGCGTCGATGATCTTGTTGACTTCAGCTGCGCTCATCTCGTCCTCCTCGGCGCCGCCACCGGCGACGACCCTCTTGGCCCGCTCGATCAGAGACGGGATCTGTCGGATGCGGCGAGCGCCGGGGCAGGTGCGCGGACCGGCCGCGAAGCCAGGGCTGCCGATGTACTTGTTGTGCCAGGCCACGCCCGAGTCGTTCCAGTAGCGACTCACCCGCAGTGGTAGGCCGTGGGTCCGATGCATCCAGACCATCAGGTCTACGAGCGCGTTGCACTGGGCGGTGGTCCACGCTGGCAGGTCGGCATCGCGGGTCCAGACCGCGCCATAGCCGTCCCAGGTCTCGACCGAGACCCCGAAGCTGTTCCCGTCTCGCTGGCAGTCAGCTCGTCGGGTCGTGTCGAGGTACTGCTCGAAGTCGCCGTCCTTCTGAAGGTAGAAGTGCGACTCGACGCCGGCCGAGCCCGAGCTGGTCCAGAAGCCATAGAGGCTCGAACCGTTCGACACGGCGGTGTGAAGGATCAGGGCGCGGGGGTTGATCCGGCTCTGCGTGTTGTTCTCGGGAATGGGCCGCCAGGCCGCCTTCGGGTAGCGCGCCATCAGACCTCCTTCGGTTCGTATTCATCGCCGAAGTCGTCATTCCTCATGCGACTGAACACCGCATTGAGGTCCCAGACGACCCAGTCGGTCGGCTGAATGGGCGCTTCGCCATTGAGGGTGGCCAGGATCAGCTGACCATTCTCCAGGTCGGCGGTCTGGAAGTAGGCTCGACCGCCGTTGCCGTTGACCCAGGCCAGAATGAGACCGGCTGAGTCCTTGGTGCCGTCGTACTGCTGGGCCTCGACCTCGACGGGCTTCCGCTGGTAGAGCCCCATCAGCGCCCCAGGTGTTCGAGCAGGGCAGCGACGGCCGCTCGCATCGTCTGCTTGTTGGCCTCGGGCACTTCCGCCCAGGGCTTCCGTGACGCCGGGTTGGTCTCCCAGCCGGACTGGTCAGCCGCACGCTCGTAGGCGTCATGCATGACTTCGCAGCATTCCTCGATCAGGATCGAATCGCCCATCAGTCGATCGGGTCCTCTCCGGGGTCTTCTTCCATGCCCCGACCGACGTGGTCATCGAAGTCGCCGATCTCGCCCTCGTCATCGGGGGTGACGTCGCGAGTCGCCTCGTCGGCTTCAGCGGCAAGCTCGGCCGCCTCGTCCTCGTAGTTGCTGGTCATCGCAGCCTCCTTTCGGGAGCAGCTTACGGCCCGCGAGGGCAGAGCTGAGTCGCGAAGTAGAGCTTGTGCGTGTCGGGTGGCTGGTTGAAGTGCAAGGTCACCACGCAGGCCGCTCGCGGGTCCGGAGCGTCGATCTCGACCACCGGCCCGGTCACGCTGGCGATGCCTCGACCAGGCGCACCATCTTCGCCGTCTGCGCCATCCGTTCCGTCCTGTCCGTCCTGACCTGGCGTGCCCTCGCAACTTCCGCCCGGCTGCTGGGAGCAGTACCGAGCGATGCCGGCGTCGACCTGTTCGTCACTCGGACCTGGGCCGCGCTCGCCAGGGACTCCCTGCGGGCCGGGAGGTCCCTCGACCCCCTGCGGACCCTGTTCGCCGTCCTCTCCGTCCTCCGGCGGGTTGGCGGCGATGACCGCAGCGACGACGTCCTGAACGACCGCCCGGACCTCGTCCTCGGTCGGCGGCCGACCCGGCTCACCATCCTCTCCGTCCTCCGGCGCAGGAAGCTGGTCGGCGGCCACGTCGGCGATGCGGCGGACCTGGGAGTCAGTCAGCGAGACGTTGCGAGCGGCCATCTCCTGGCGGACGATGGCGCGCACCTCGGCGTCGCTCATCGTGTCGACCACCGGCGGGGGGTCGACCGGCTTGACCGGGCTGGGCAGCTCCTCGGGCTCGGGCGCCACCGGCTCGGAGCATCCCGGCGCGGTGGCCGGCTTGTCCTTGCATCGCTCGAACTGCTCGACCTGGCGCTCCAGGATCTTGGAGATCTGATCGACCCGCCGGCCGTTCTGCTCGACCCGCTCGGCGTTGACCTCCGATGCCTCCTCGATCGGCGCCAGGCTCTCCTGGGCCCGCTGGGCGCTGGCGTTGATCCAGAGCACGGCGATCATCAGTGCGACGAGGGTGACGACCAGGGCGACGTACCCGAGGCCCTTCCAGATCGTCTTCTTCCGGTCGGCCTGGACCTCTTCGGCGATCTCGGCTCGGATCTCCTCCGGCTCTCGGCGATGCTCACTCATGAGGCACCCTCTCGGGATACGGCCGCTCTACCGGGATGCTGGCATCCCCGCCACCGAAGCCCCGGATGGCCGCTTCCAGGTCGGCAGCTCGCATCCTCCACCAGTAGACCTGCCGCTGCCACCAGTCCAACTCGATGACGTGCAAGCGACGCTCCTCGGCCAGCTCCTGCTCCGCCCGCTCAGCTCGGTCGAGGAGATCCTGGTGCCAGCGCTCGCGCTGAGCGATCTGGGCCTGCTGATCGGTCCGGATGCCGGCTCGAAGCAGGGTCCACGCCTTGGCGCCAGCCCAGATCAGCCCAGCCAGACCCCCGAAAAGAGGGATGGCGAGGAGACCCTGGATCTCAGTCAGCACGCCCATTGGACCCTCCCTCCGCCTGCTTGGCGCGATGGTGACGGATGGCCTTGTCGGCCTCCCGATTGACCTCGTGGAAGCGGCCGAGGAAGTGGGCACCCGTGCCGAACAAGATCACGCCGATGGCGAACCGCGAGGCCATCCCCTCATTGCCGATCATGAGCCCAAGCCCAAGGACGCCCATGGCGGTGAACAGGGGGAGGGTGCCGATCAGCTCTCCGATGTACCGGTCGACCGCCGCGCTGAACATCCCGCAGAGCCCGCCGACGATCAGCAGGGCCACGAAGAGCAGTCGGAGCGGCCCGCCCAGCGTCCGCTCCAGAATGTCGCGCCCCTCCTCGCCGAAGAGGTAGATGCTCCCACCGACCGCCATGCCGGAGTAGAACACGAAGCGACAGAAGCGCTGGAACGGCGGGGTCAGCCGCCGTCGCCACATCATTCCGATGCCCAGGCCGTGAGTAGCTCCTGGTTGGCACCGTCGCGTACCAGCTGCCTGCCGTACTCCAGCCGCTCTGAGACTTCCCGAAGCTCCCGGCGCAGGTCGGTTGCCGCAGCGGTCAGGACCGCCACCTGGCGGACCTCGGAGGCCACCCGCTGGACCAGGTGGTCGATAACGGGCTCCGGCGGGGCAGAAAACGGTTGCTCGCTCAACGTCGCAGCCTCCCTTCGGGGGGATCGTACCTGCTCAGGCCGGCCGAGCGATGATCCACACCGCCCGGCCGGCGCGGCGCGTCACTAGGGGGTTGGAGTGATGTCCTGCCAGGCCGCTATCTCACGGCGGCCTCCACCCACCCGAAAGTCCGGATGGGCGTGGATAACGTCGATGAGCTGCTGAAACATCTCCTCGGCCGTAGCTCCGAGATTGGTGTAGATGGGAGAAACGCCAAATCCCGCCTCATACTTTAGCTGAATGAAAAAGGGCGGATAGTTGGGATCGTTCCACGTTCCGCCTGGAACATATTCCACTACAGCAGTGTGGGGGAAGGTCCAACTACTTTCAGGAGGCGGTGCATCGGCACCCTGAACTGAGCTATACGGCATTTTCTTCTCCTTAAACTGATCGATACCAACCCACGATCGAGATGACCGCTCCGGCGCCAATGAACTGGCCGAGGATCGGGTCCTCACCAGCTGTCTCACCGCCGCGTCGAGCGATGATCCAGTCGGTATTCACACCCGAGCTGCCCGTCTGGAAGACGGCCGTGCCGACCGAGGTATAGAGATCTGCGTTGGGGTTCGTAGCACCAGGATTGGTACGCAAGCCCTGAATCCAGACCGGGAGAAGCTGGCGATTGGTGCGGTCGACGCCGGTCGGCATCGAGACCGAGATCACGGTGTTGTTGGTGGTCGACCCACCGTTGATCATCGTGATCTGGATGTTCACGAAGACCATCCGGCCCAGCTGGTAGTAGTAGCCCAACCGACTCTGGAACGACCCGCCGTTGAAGCCGAGGGCGTTCGGGATGTAGCTCAGCCAGTTGGTGGTCGAGAAGCGGACGTCGCCGTGGAGGGTGATCCGGTCGGCGAGGATGTTCGCCTCGGTGTACGTAGTGATG